>VOFK01000134.1_pt1 | contig 24000 bp, 28 predicted proteins | sample 5384121 | NCBI WGS metagenome assembly VOFK01 (sample SAMN12384730, study PRJNA508395) | human gut metagenome | isolation source: healthy gut J | host: Homo sapiens | reverse complement strand
CGCTGGAAGTCTGGAGCCTGAGGAAAATGCTACCGTCCGTGCTGCGATACAAACCTTTACCCAGCAAAATCCCGATTGTGCAGTAGAGTATGAAGTGGCCCTGCAGGAAGGCGCCGGACTGACGAAAGACGATGCCCTGCGGACGCTGAACACCGAGCTTCTGGCGGGGAAGGCCCGGATCTGTTGATTCTGGATGGTGCGGATCTGGAATCCTTCTCCGGCAGTGGCTTTGCTGTTGATCTGTCCGGGATGGTGGATACGGGCAGTCTCTATGATTTTGTGACCGATCGTTATCCCGATGCGGACGGAAAACTCTTTACGCTGCCCGCTCGCTTTACGGTTCCGGTCATGCATGGCGCAGCCGGCACACTGGATGGCGTCTCCACCCTGGACGATGTGGCGGCCTTGGTACAGCACATGCACCCGCGCCCGGCGGAAGCAAGCTGGGCACCGCTGGACGAGTCCCAGCGGTATGCCCTGGGCTTTGACAGCGTGGACAGCCTGGTGCAGTTCGCCCTGCAGACCTCCCAGCCCGCGCTGTTCACGGCGGACGGCCTGGATGAAGCGAAGCTGCGCGATCTGGATGGCGGTTCCTCCAGATGGTGGGAGAGGATTACAACATGGCGGACTACCCCCGAGCAGGATACCATGAGCGGTACGGCAGGCAATTTCGGTGGTCTGGATACCATCGTCTGGTACGCGGGCATGTCGGAATATGCCCAGACATCCCGGGCTGTATTCGGCTACGGCAGCATGACGACCCCTCCTGGCTGGGGGCCACCGACTCGGAACTGCGTGCTTCCGGACAGACCATTCTGCAGCCGGGACTTTGCCAGGGCGTCTACCTGCCTTCCTGCTTTGCGGCGGTTTCCGCCAACAGCGATCAGACGGACTATGCGGGGGCCTTCCTGAAAGCCTTGTTCAGTGACGAGGTGCAGGGCAGTTTCAGGAGGACGGCATGCCGGTGACGAAGGCAGGCATGCAGATCTCACTGGATCGCAATATGCCGGCCATGCAGGATAACGGTTATACCGGCGGCTTTTGAAGAGCTGCTGGCGCAGCGTTCCACCCCCTGTGGTGGTGGACGAAGCCCCTGCAGGACAGCCTGATTGCCCACACCAAGGCGCTGCTGTCCGGCAGTGAAACGATGGATCAGGCGGTGGAAGGCGTAGTCGGTGATCTATCGCTGCGGTTTGCAGAACAGGGATAAGCCATGAAAAAATCTGCGAGCAATCTCCCGCCTTGCCGCCCCACAGGCATACGCTGGCGGCATACCATACCCAGATCCCGCCGCAATTCAGATGGCCCGGCCGCTATTTTGTTCCTGCTGCCCAGCCTTCTGGGAACCGCAGCCTTTATGTTGGTCCCTTTGCAGAAACGGTCCGCCGCAGCTTTTGCGATGCATTGGGGAAAAAGGTTTGTGGGGCTTGCCAATTATCAGTCGGTGCTGGAAAAACACAGCGCTTTCAACTGGCAGCCCGCAATACGGTACGGTTTCTCTGCACCTGTGTGCCGATCCTCCTGTTGTGCAGCCTTTTTCTGGCCCCTGGGCGTGCAGGCGGTGGCCAGGCAACGGAATGGCAGGGATACCCGGCGCGGCAAAGTGTTCCGCACCAGTTTCCTCCTTCCCATGGCGATCCCCGTGGCAAGCATTGTGATTTTGTGGAAGGTATTGTTTGCCAAAAATGGTCTGGTGAATGGGCTGATTTGCTCTTTGGGAGGGCACGCAGTGGATTTTATGGGCACGGAGGCTGCCTTTTGGGTATTGGTGTTCACCTACGTCTGGAAAAATGCCGGTTATGACATGATCCTTTGGCTGGCAGGACTGGACGGGATTTCCGCTGACCTGTATGAAGCTGCTTCCGTGGACGGTGCCAATGCCTGGCAGAAGTTTTTTTTACATCACACTGCCCAACTTGCTGCCCACCTTGACTTTGGTAAGTGTGCTGAGTCTGCTCAACAGTTTCAAAGCCTTCCGCGAGGCTTTCCTGGTGGGAGGAAACTACCCCCACGAAAGTATGTATCTGTTGCAGCATCTGTTCAACAACTGGTTTCTGTCCCTGGATCTGCCCCCGCCTGACCGCGGCCGCTGTGCTCATGGCGCTGGCCCTTTCCGGCCTGATCCTGGCCTTGCAGCGGATCTGGACCCGGGACAAATAATTCCCTAAAGGAGGATTGGTTATGAAGGAATTTTTCTGTTTTTGTGATTACTGCAGCTGCCTGCGTATTCTTTCTGACTGGCTGTGGGGCTGCTTCCGACAGCACCTCTTCTGTGGAGCCGGATGCGCCTCACACAGAGAGCACGGCTCAACCGACGGCCACGCCAATCATCACCCGGCACCGGATGCGGAATCCTCCGAGGCTGTGGAAAAATCCCTTTTTGACCCTGCGTCGGCAGATTACACCGGGTCTGTGGTGGAAATGACGGATACAGGGTTTACCCTTTCTCCGACGGTTGTCCAGCGCCAGGGTGCGGATGCCAGCGCAGCGGTTATGGCGGAAGCGGGAACTGCCTCCTCCGTGTTTTCCGTGACGTGCACCGATGATACCCGGTATATTGCCATTTATGCAGACGGAAATGGCAGTTCCCGTCAGGCGGAGGGTTCCGCCGATATGGTTGCAGGCAAAGGCCTTTGTGTATATCACCGGCATCAATACGGACAGCGGTTTCACGGCGGATACCGTTGCCATTCTGAACCCGTGAAACCCGCAGTGACCCGTGCGCTGCTCACGGTTTCGCTGGGATGGATGGCCTTGAGCGTTTGGTGGCCGCTGTGGTTTCTCTTCTTTGGGGGCGCTGACCCCGGCGGATGAACTGGCGGCAACCATCGGCCCGCTTTGCACGACGGCGCAGCCCCAGGCGGTGCGGTGGCAACTTCTGCCCAGTTGGCCTACCCTGCAGCCCATGGTGGAACTGCTCCTGGATACCCCCCTGCGTTTTTTGCCATGTTCTGGAACAGCTGCATCCAGGTGTTTCCCCCAGCTCCTGGGGCAGCTCCTCTTCTGTGCCCCCCGCAGCCTGGGCTCTGGTCCCGGTTACGGTTTCGTGGCCGCCGGATTTGCAGGAACCTGTACATGATCCTGATGCTGCTGCCTTTTCAGGTCACGATGGTACCCAACTATCTGGTACTTCATAAAGCTGGGGCTGTTGGATACGCACTGGGCGTTGATTCTGCCTGGCTGCTTTTCCGCCTTTACCGTATTCATTATGGCACGGGGATTCGACGCAGTTCCCATGGTTTTGCTGGAGGCTGCGGCTTTTGGATGGCGCCGGCCCGTTCCGTACATTCTGGCACGTCGGACTGCCTTTGGGAATGCCGGGCATACTTTCCGCGATGGTTCTGGCATTTCTGGAAGGGTGGAACGCCATCGAGCAACCCATGACATTTTGAAAGATCCGTCCCGATGGCCGCTATCCCTCTATCTGGCCTCTTTCAACGATGCCAACGGTCAGACGTTGGCCACCGCCATGGCAGCCAGCCTGATTATGTTGGCACCTGCTGTACTGATTTTCCGCTTTGGGCAACAAATACCTGAACTGGGAATTCAGGCAAGCGGCTTAAAAAAAAGAATAATACAAGGATTGCAAGGACATATTTCCATGAAGTTTCGATTTCCGTTCTATCGTATCCGCACCGCGTTCGCCGCGTGGAAGAACAGCGATCCCAAGCAAGCCGGGCGCCTCGGTACGGTGGTCAGATTCTTTGCCGTTATGCTCATCCTTACGCTTACAGCTCGGGGGATCGCCGGGCCAGTATGCCCAAAGTGACTTTGGGACAGGCAAGTGCAGGCTCGATCACCCAAAGCAGTACGGCATCAGGGGAACATTTCTGTGCAGGGAGGTACACCTCTCACTGTCCCGGAAGGTCTGTTGGTGGCACAGGTAACGGCCACAACAGGGCAGACCCTTTCAAAAAGGAGATGCCATTGCCCGCTTTGATGAGGTCTCCCTGGCGCAGGCATTGGCAACCAAACAGGCCCAGGTACAACAGCTGGAGGTCTCCGCCAGGCAACTCTCCGATCCGGAGGAAGCAGATGGTTTTGCGCTCCAGCAAGCCCAACAGCAGCTGGAACGAGTCTATTCCGATGCACAGAAAACATGGCAGGACGGTGAAAAATGCGATTGAAAAAGCGCGGCAGCAGCGGGATGCCGCCCAAAATGCCCTGAATGCCCTGCAGAACCAGCCTGTGGTTACTCCCGAAAGTGCAGAGGCAGAGCGGCAGCAGAAAATTGCAGAAGCCAAAGCCGCGCTGGATGCTGCCGAATCGGCCCTTGCCGCGGCACAAAAAAATGCTGAAGACGCCAACGAGGCAGCAACAGACACTGCCCAAAGTTATGAGGATGCCCGCAACAGCGCTGCACATACGTATAGCCAGTCCGCGGAGGACGTTGCCAAGACAAATGAGGCAAATCAGGCACAGGCTACGGTGACGCAAGCACAACTGGATATTGCACTCGCGGAATTATCGGCCCTGCAGTCATTGAAAGCGGCGGATTGTGTTCTTTCCGCTCCTGAAGATGGAACACTTACCCAACTGAATCTTGAGGCAGGGCAAAACAGTACGTCCGTGGCAGGGCTTCTTGCGGATCGGAACGCTGCCAGTGTACTGACCTTTTCTTTGGAACAGGCGTCGGTCCGCCTTGCCACGGTGGGAACACAGATCACTGTGAAAGCAAGGAAGCCAGTCTATGCAGACAACCATTACGGCTTTGTCCGATCCATCGGAAGATGGAAGTATACAAATTACCGCTATGTTAAACTCCGGCGATTGGAAGGCGGGGAAGTGCTACGGTGGAAATCAAACTGAATGCAGGACAGTACGAACAATGCCTTCCGGCTACAGCAATTCAAACGGACAGCTCTGGTATGTTTGTCTACCTGGTGGAAGAGAGAGCCACGCTGTTGGGTATACAGAATGTACTGATTCGTCTGCCGGTAACAGTGGAGGCACAGGGCGATGGCATGGCTGCTGTTTCCGGCAGCATCAGCGGACAGGTAGTCACCGGTGCGGACAAACCGCTCTCGGAAGGTTCCTGGGTTCGGGTGGCATCATGAAAAACGGATATTCACGATATTGGGGTGGGCGTTGATTGCACTCGCAGTGGGGGACTGTTTATTTTAGCGGCAGATCTTCCCGCGAATGGATATGAGCTGCGCTTTGAAGAGCCGCTCTCTGTTTTGCAAGCCGACTCACTCAGCAAGGCAGCAGAATATCTCGGCCTCAATCTCGCACTCTGGAAAGAAGATTCAGAAACAGTTACAACGGATTTGGAACGAAGTTCTGCGGCACAATGCATTTCTGTGTATGGCAGCCCGACCCTCTGCTTCCCGGCGGCCTGTCTGTACGGGAGCGCACCGGGGCAGGCCAGTGGGATGGATGTGCGGTCAGTGCCGGTCTGGCCGATGCACTTTTTGGAAGTCGTGAAGTGACAGGATTGGAGCTGATGGTGAAGGGAGAAAAAACGTCGTGTCACCGGTGTGGTGGAAGGAAAAGAATGTTTTCTGATCTGCCCGGATGTGACTGCTTCGGATGCTGGATATACAGCCGCTTCCCTGGAAATCGAGAACGGAAACAACCCCCGCGGAACAATACAGAATCTTCTGCAAGGTGCCGGACTTTCGGAAAACGACGCAGAGCTGCTGCCAACTGGCACATTGCGTCAGATCATCAATGCTGTCGCTTGGATACCATTAACGATTGCTGCACTGCTCTTCCTGCATCAGCTGTGGAGACTGGCCCCTTTGGAAAAGATGGGACGTCAGGTGGCTGCATTCGCTCTGCTTCTGATGGCAGCGCTGGCGCTGCCGGATCTTTGGCCGCTTTGCCTCGCTGGTTGGTTCCCAGCCGATGGTCGGATATGAATTTCTGGATGGACTTGGGCAATCTTGTTCAGCAAAAGTCTGATGGCATTTGTATCCTTGACAAATTCGATTCGGGATCAACTGCTCGGCGCCCAAATACTTGCGTTCGGCGGCTGCCTGCTGGGGCTGTTGGCAGGGGCGCTACTGCTGGGACTGAAAAAAAATTGCATTGAAAACCGTTTCCATCATCCATAAAAAGGAGGAACTTTGATTCTCCAACAAGGAGAAACATTATAGGCCACTGCGAATAACCTTCTCAAACTCCTCCCAACCGATCTCCCCCTAGCTGGTATTTACTCAGTGCTATCTGCGCCTGCTTGCGCCAAGCGTTGTAGTCCTCCCGCATTTTCTGGTTGTCGGGCGCACGGGAGCAGCGCATCTGGTAGCGGTTACGTATCTTGTTGTAGAGCTCCTTGGCTTTGTTGGCCTTCAGCTCCTCAGCATAGGCCAGCTTGGCGGCAATGTCCTTGCAGGTGGCGCCGGTTTCCGGTCCAGCATTCGCTCACAATACTTGGCGCGGCTGGAGAAAGGGAACAAACAGCCGGTGGCAGCTCTCACAGACAGTGACCGGAAGGTCCTGGGCGCACATCTGTACGAATTCAAAAAAAAAACGCGGGCAGCGTATCGCTCACGTAGAACGTGGCGGCAGAAATGCCGCCTTTTTTTGTTTCTGTGGGCCGTTTGTACCGGGTCTGGATATGGATGTCGTCCTCCAGCTTGTGGTATTTCTGGTAGGTCGAATCGCCATTTTTCCTCCAGTTCCACCAGCAGCTCCGAAGGGTGCTGGCCATGCTGTTCTGGGGCGGCCATCCTCGTCCACCAGTGTAGCCTCGATCAGCTGGCGCAGATCCGTTTTGCCGTCCACCAACTGTTGCAGCAAGGTCACAAAGGATTCTAATACCGACAGCGCCGTCCGGCACAGGGAGGTGTCCCCGGTATCACGCTGGATAAATACCTTCATCTGGTCGGTGTACTCCGGAAAGTTCCGGCAGAACCCTTCCATGATGTCACTGGTTAAGGTCAATTCACCGAGGTGGGACATTCTGGTGCGCAATTCATCAAATGCATACGAACTGTCATTTTTTCCAGTCTGTATAAATTGCCACAGGCTATGTTGGGTCGCTTTCAGTTCCCGCTCATTGCGACGGAAGGTAGCCAGCGTATAGCCCTCCACAAGATCAAACAGAGCAGGGGAAGCCTGCCGCACAGCGGTGGCAAAGTCATGGTAAAAGGAAGCCACCTGGTAATACACACACAGGTGTCAGGCGTTGCCAGGCTCTGCTGCATCGTCTGATTTTCGGGAAGTTTACGCCCCGGAATTTTTCCAGCAATGTGCGGCCCCGTTCCAGATAGGGGCGGCATCCAGGTCAGGACACCGAACATCAGGGGAGCCCAGCGGATATGTATGCTGGGGCGTGTCGTAACCCCTGGATATATTCCGGTGCGGCCTTCAAAGAAAAAGGTACGTCTGGTAGTTCAAAATTTGTCACCGTCCTGTGTTGGAGCATAGTTGGCGGAAAAAGGTTCTGTGTTTTCGGTGTTTCAGAAACAGCCGAGAAAAAGTGTGAATCATCCAACATGAAAACAGTCTAACACATCTTGAAACGGACTGCAAGGCGTTGTATGCTGTATGTGTCGGAAGAATCTATGATGAAATAAATCAAACATTTTCTGGGGACAAAAACAACCGGAAAAGAGGGATGCCAGAAGCCACAACCCGCCACCAACCCATGATCTAAGGAGGTGCCATCTGAACCATGAACTCGTTCCCGCAGAGGAAAATCTGAACCGTATCGATGGGTTCCTGATGATACCGTCCAGTCTTCTTACAGAGCAACCCCCTACCGGCAACTTCCCGGCGAAAGCAAGCTGCTGTACGGCCATTTGTTGGGGCTGTTGCGGTTGTCGGCCCAGGATACCACCGGGCACTGGAAAGCCAACGGCAGGCCCTGTGTGAGTCTTTCACGGGCCAGTGCCGGACGGCTGCTGCACTGCCAGCGGGAGAAAGCCGCCGGATTGTTCGCCGCTCTGGAACGCTGTGGTTTGCTGGAGCAGGTGCCGGGACAGTCAAACGGAAAGGCCCGGCGGTATTACCTCAATCTGCCCCGGCCCAAGGAACCCAACGAGCTGTAACCACCGTCGGGAAATCCGTCCCGCCCTGTCGGAAAAACGGACAGGCAGTTGACGGATTTGCCGACACCGACCCGCCGGAAAAACCGACACGATAAAGATAGAATGATATATCTAACTAAAAGAGAAATAGAGAAAGAATTCCACACCCTGCGTTTTGAAAAAAGTGGACAAGAGCTGTGGTGCCTGGTTTCCAGAGGCAACCACAGACTTGACAACCAAGTTACGACGGCGGCTCAACCGGGAAGATGGCACAGCGTCTTTGGTTGGCAGCCGTATTCCAATCCCTCCCGCCGCAGCGGGCCCACTGGCACTTTGCCGGCAGCGCCGGAAAGTGTCATAGTGGGTCGAGATGCTTTCAAAGCATCTGCGTACCCCATCCGCAGCAGAACCGTACCCAAGAAAGGAGTCGCCTATCAGCAAAATCCATCGGACTGTGGTGCGCAATGAGCGCTACCGTAAAAATGCCATCTCAGTGCGGGAGCGGCACAACGAACGCAAGAACGAAGTGTACTCAACCCGGATGTGTTGCTGGAATACAGCCGCAACAATGTGACCTTCAAAGCCTGCGAGGCAGCTACTTATGCCCAGCAATTTGACCGGATGGTGGAAGAAGGCGTCGTTTCCACCCGTGGACTGAAACCGGATGCCTACGTCTTTGACGAGTTGGTGTTTGACGTGAACACCGACTATTTCGAAACCCATGGCGGCTATGAGTACGCCAAGCAGTTCTACGCCGAGGTGTACGAGCTGGCGAAGAAAATCGCGGGAGGAGAACAGTACATCATCTCGGCAGTCATGCACGCCGACGAACGCAACCGGGAAGCCAGTGACCGGCTGGGAAGGGATGTGTTCCACTATCACCTCCACGTTGTCTACCTGCCGGTGGTGGAAAAGCAGATCCGCTGGTCCAAGCGATGCAGGACCCGGCGCTGCGGGTACCGTGCGAGACGATCATGCAGGTGAGTCACAGCAAAAGTGGCCGATGGTCCCCATGACCAACGAGCAGGGGCAGCCGGTGCTGAAAAAGATCGGCAAGCCCCGGCTGGTGAGTTCCTACAGCCTGCTGCAGACCGAATTCTTTGAGCACATGCGGCAGGCGGGATTCACCGACTTCGAGCGCGGTATCAAGGGCAGCGATGCCGAACACCTGAATGTACTGGAATATAAGGTCCAGAAGGACCGCCAGGCAGTGGCAGAACTGTCTGATCAGACCAAACAGCTGCAGGGGCAAGCGGAAGGAGCTTATCTCCCAGGTGAAGAACATTTCCTGCTCGATCCGCGATGTGGCAGACATCGAGCAGCGGGCCAAAACCAAAGGCGTGCTGGAAAAGCGGGTGGAGCTACCGGTGCAGGATTTTCAGACGCTGTGTAAGATGGCAAAAGCCAGCGGCAAGCTGCAGGCAGAGAACCGCAGTCTGTGGATGCAGCTGCAGCAAAGCACGGTGAGAGAACAGGAACTGGGCCAGCGCCTCCGCCGCTGTGAGGAACAGCTGGATGCAGTGCCCACCGAGACCCGTCCTTACCGGGAAGCCGTGCGGGTGGCGCCGGAGCAGGTGCAGGCATTTGTGTTGGGCATCTGCCGCCGCCAACAGGGAGGAAAAACGGCTGAACCGTCAGCAACGCCGCCAGCGGGCCAAGGGTCAGGATCGATGAAAGAACAAGCAGCAAGGCAGCAGGGGCAGCCCTGCAGAAAGGAGCCCGCTACGGAAGATCGGCAGGAAAAGACAACAGCACAGGCAGCGGCGTCCGCCAAGTACCGGGAGGACGGCGTGCCCCAGCAGGAGCTGGAGCGCTTCGCCCGGTTCCTGCTGCCCAAGATCCAGGCATTTTACCAGTCGGAAGAGGGACAACGGCTGTTCGAGGAGTGGATAAACAGGAGAAACGCAGAAGAAAAAACGGGGAAGTGCAAGGGATCATAAAAATTTCCTGAAAGTTGGCGTGGTGCCGGAAACGAAAAAGCTAAAGAAAGGGTGAAGTTTGTGGGCCACAAGAGCCATCTGGCTCTTGTGACATTTTTCTTGGAGATGCTTCTTTTTGCCCCAAATACCTTGCATTGCAAAAATTTCCATTCCAAAATCGTTTCCTAAATAAATGGGCTTATATGAATGAAAGGGAGACGAAGAGCATGGAAGGATACGGAGAAGCGGTTTCTGCAACGGAATATCTTTGCAAGGAATACCGACATACGGTGGCGTTGCGGGATGTGAGCATCACAATCCCGCGCGGGCAGATCTACGGTCTGATCGGAGAAAACGGCGCGGGGAAAACCACCCTGCTGCGAATTCTATGCGGTCTGACTCGCCCCACACGGGGCAGGCTGCTACTATTTGGTGCGGCAGATGCTGCCCGACAGTCAGAAATGCGGCGTCGGATGGGGTGCCTTGTGGACGGCCCTGCCTTGTACGCGGATCTGACCGCATGGCAAAACCTGAAAGTGCAGTGCCTGCAGCGAGGGTTAAATGAGGCGGATATTGCTCCCACCCTGCAACTGGTGGGTCTGAAAGACACTGGTAGCAAACCTGCCGGAAAATTCTCGCTGGGGATGCGCCAACGGCTGGGGCTGGCGGTTGCTCTCTTGGGGAAAACCGGAATTTCTGGTACTGGACGAACCGCTCAATGGACTGGACCCGATGGGGATACAGGAACTGCGACATCTTCTGGAAAAACTGAACCGGGAACAGGGAATGACGATTCTGCTGTCCAGTCATATCCTCAGCGAGTTGCACCAGCTTGCGACAAGCTACGGTATTTTACATAATGGGCAGCTGCTGGAACAACTGACGGCAGAAGAACTGGACGCCCGCTGCAGCAAGTATCTGTTAGTCCGTACCGACAATGACCGACGGGCGGTAGACATCCTCCGCAAGATGTTTCCGGAAGCTATCTGTCAGGAAACAGTGGAGGGGCTGCGCTTGTCCCCGGTAGAAAACGAGGCAGCAGCGACAGCTTCCGGTGTGCTAATGGAGAATGGCTTGCACGTGCAGGAACTGGCAGTGCGCAGCGAAGGGCTGGAGAGGCATATTTCACGGCCTTGGTGGGAGGTGACAGCCATGCCGATGCAGGCTAAAGCGGAAGAAGTCAAACTGTTCCATGCAAAAGCACAGCTATGGGCTTTGCTGGGGTTTGTTCTGGTGCTGCTGTGGTTTGCCAACAGTGGGACCATGTATTTTATGGTGGCGGGTGATCTTCTGAACCCGCTTAACTCCATCGGATTTTTCAAGGATGTGGCGATGGGAAGTGGGCGGTCCGGCTTGCAGCTGGTGCGCAGCTCTCAGAGCCTGACAGTGTTCAGCTGGCTGATCCCCGTCAATCTGTGTGTGGCGCAATTCGCGTCGGAGCGCCGGGCACGCACCGATGAATTGTTCGTCAGTCATGGAGGACGGTTGTCCACTCTATACCGCGCCAAATTCGGGGTGGTCTGCGGTTTCTGCCTACTTTTGCAGCTGGCCTTTTACGGAATCTGCATTACCATCACAGCCATCCAGATGGGAATTGCGCCCGCGCTCGGAACAGTTCTGTTGTTCTGCGCAGTATCGGTGGGAAATCTTCTGGTACTGGGGGCTTTCCTGGCATTGGCGTCGGTCCTTACACTCTGGATGAAAAACCATACTGCTGCGGCACTGGTGACCAGTATTCTGCCGTTGGCAGGAGTGCTGCTTTATCAGGTACAGTATGAAGATTTTTCTACTCAGCCTCTTCTGATACAACTGGCGGCTAAGGCTATGCCCACCTATTACTGGTCCCGGCTGTGTGCTTTGAACATCACGCCGCAGTTTTGTGTCGAATTGGTAGCTTGGTGATTGTGGCCCTTGCTGTGGCGGCAGGGCTGGGATGGATGGCACTTCACCGTCCGGATGCCGGAAAGCAGCGCAGTGCCAGAAAGGCGCACGCAGTCCTGCGGCGTGCAGGGGAAAAATCTGCCGCTCGACAGGAATGCACCGGGCCAGCACTTTCTCCGCAGCTTTGTATGCCCTTCGCTGCACTCGCCTGCCGGGAATGCTGGCTCTGTTCGGTCTGCTGTGCATGGCGTTTGCTCTGGGGAGTCAGTGAATCCCGCATTGTGGACGCTACTTGGGCAGACGGCAGGCGGGTAGGCATTTTTCCCGGCGGTTCGTTGCCAGTGGGACGCGCGGCGGATGCTGCTTTCTCGGCACGGTGCTGTCAGTGGGCATCCTTGCGTGGATTGCAGTCATTCTCGTGGCGGTGATGGCATTCCACCAGAACAAAACAGCGGGCGCTGCCCGGTTGGCGGTCGCCCATGGCGTAAGCCGGGTCCGATATATGGTTGGCAGTTTTGCGGCGGAAACGATTATGCCCAAGGGTGGTACATGGTGTTGTATTTCCTGCTGTCGGTTGTCACGGGATCCCTCTCCCAGCCGGGACGCACGGCGTTTTTTCTGGATGCAGAGCGCCTGGATTTTGCAGGCAAGCTATGCGGTGGTTTGGCTGGTATGCCGACTTTGCGGCAGTGAATTGGCGGGGCTACTTTCTGCTTTGTGGTGACTCTGGCTGGAGTCATTGTGAGCGTTTCTGCCCCGGATCCGGCGGCAGTTTCTCCCTTGTCCGCGCTATTGTTTTATGCAACACCTATGCCCTATTGGCTGGCTCTGGGCGGGGGCATTCGATTCCTTGGCAGGCTGTTGGTTATGGCGCAGGTGTTACCGCCTTGTGCTTGGCGGCAGCGCTGGCTATCACGACAGTGAGATGTGGAGTAAAAGTAGCTTCTGTGTATAGCGGAACAAAATATACTTGCGAAAGACCTCTAATTCGATTATACTTGAATTAACGAATTTTGCGGGAGGTTTTTCCATGGATGTATCCGTAGGCACCCGGCTGCGCGTGCTGCGCAAGGATGCAGGGCTGACCCAGGCCCAGCTGGCGGCGCTGGCCGGAACCAATCAGGCTGCCATCAACCGGTACGAAACCGACCGGGCGGCGGCACCCTATCGTGTCTTGGTCTGGTATGCCACCTATTTTAATGTATCGCTGGATTATATCTTCGGTCTGTGCGAGGAACCCCCGCGGGCGATATGTCTGTGTCACACCGGAGGGGGCGCAGGAGGTGGTGCAGCGCAAACCGGATTGGAGCGAGTTTGTGGAAGCCTGCTTCACGCCGGGCAGTGAGCTGAACCGCCGTCTGAAACAGATGATCCTCAATATGGGAGAAGAGGAAAAAGCACAAGTGAGGAGGTGCACGCCATGAATGCCGTGATCTATGCCCGCTACAGCAGCGACAACCAGCGGGAGGAATCCATTGAGGGTCAGCTGCGGGAATGCAAGGAATATGCCGACCAGAACGGCATCACTGTGGTGCGGACCTACATTGACAGGGCACTGTCCGCCAAGACCGACAGCCGCCCGCAGTTCCAGCGGATGATCCACGACAGCGCCACCCATACCTTTGAGGCGGTATTGGTGTGGAAACTGGACCGCTTTTCCCGCAACCGGTACGATTCGGCCCATTATAAGCGCATCCTCAAAAACAACCGGGTCCATGTGGTGTCGGTGACGGAACCCATCTCCAACACGCCGGAAGGCATCATGCTGGAAAGCCTGCTGGAAGGAATGGCCGAGTACTATTCAGCGGAGCTGGCCGAGAAGGTCAGCCGTGGTCACAAGGAGAACGCTCTCAAGGCCAAGTTCAACGGAGGCCCGGTGCCGCTGGGCTACCGCATTGACAGCGAGCATCACTACCAGATCGACCCGGCCACCGCGCCGGTGGTGCAGGAAGCGTTCCAACGGTATGCGGCAGGGGAGAGCATTCGCAGCATCATCGAATCGCTGAACGCCCGGGGCATCCCCAACAGCCGGGGCAACCGGTTCACCAAGAACAGCTTCCAGACGCTGCTCAAGAACCGCCGGTATCTGGGCGAATACCGCTATAAGGATACCGTCATCCTGGATGCTATACCGGCCATCATCGACCCGGAGTGTTTCGATGCGGTCCAGCGCCGGTGCGAGATTCACCGTCAGGCACCGGCCCACAACAAGGCAGATGTCCACTATCTGCTTACCACCAAGCTGTTCTGCGGCAAGTGCGGTACCATGATGGCAGGGGAGAGCGGCAGAAGCCACACAGGCACGGTCCACTGTTACTATAAATGCGGCACCCGCAAACGCAGCGGCAAGGAAGCTTGCAGCCTGAAGCCAGTGCGCAAGGAGCCGCTGGAGCAGTTTGTGGTTAAGACCGCACTGGAAAAGGTGCTGAATGACCGGGTCATCGACCTGCTGGCGGACAAGCTGCTGGAATACCAGAGCAAGGAAAACACCCGTCTGCCGGTTTTGCAGGCAGAACTGAAAGAGGGTGAAGCGGCGCATCGACAATCTGGTGGCGGCCATCGAGCAGGGCATCCTGACGCCTTCCACCAAGTCGCGGATGGAGGAACTGGAACAGCAGCGTGAAGCGCTGGAAACCAGTATCCTGCAGGAGCAGATCGAAACGCCGCCCATCACCCGGGAACAGATTCTATTCTGGTTCGATCAGTTCCGCCACGGCGACCCGGCGGATATCGCTTTTTCAGGAGAAGGTCATCGACTGTTTTGTCAACTCCATCTATCTGTTCGATGACCGCATTGTGGTGAATTTCAACTATCAGGAGGGCGGCCGTCCGGTATCTTTAGAAGAAGTACTTAGTTCGTTTTTGGATGGGAATGGTGCACCAAAGAATGCCTTTACACGAAAGTGTAGGGCGTTTTTTTTGTTGCTCTATTTCAAGAAGGCACGATCTGGTGCACCGTCAGGGATACTCGAACAGGGCGGCGGCACGCAGTGCCGTAAGGAACGCCACAGTGCGGCGTTCCTTAGCCCGCGGGAGAGTCCCCGATGGTGCACCAGAAAAAGTTCCGCAACGAATGTTGCGGCTTTTTTGTCGCACCATTCCCTCCGGGACGGACTCACACTTCGCGCAAGCGCTCGTGTTCGTCTCGCGGGAACTTTACTTTTTACGCACCGTTTGCTATGGAATAACGGTTCATGGTCTGCCAACTATTATTATATACTACAAATTACTCCTCTGCCAACTCCACCACCAATTTGGCTTCGGTGGCGGCGATGGCAAGCTGGAGTTTATTCTCCAGGTTCGTCTTTTGCAGCATATTGATGACGTGGTACTTCACGGTGGATGGCTCGATGCCGAGTTCTTTTGCAATCTCATTATAGGACAGCCCGCGCACAAGACAGCGCAGGACCTTCATCTCTCCTTTGGTGAACTCGGCGCTCATGGCAGTGCCGATCTCCACGCTGGGCGGTGCATCGGGGAAGATATGCTCCCCCGCCATCGTGCGGCGCACGACCTGCATCAGGGTCCCTTCATCGCCGTCCTTATACCACAGGCTGTCCGCGCCCACGGCTTTTGCGCGTGCCAAGACCTGTGTGTCAATAAGCGAGGTCGCCACCACGATCTTGATTTCCGGGTGCGCTTCTCGTATCTTTTTGGCGGCGGCCAGGCCGTTTTCGCGGTGTTCTGTCTGCACATCCATCAGCACAAGGTCGATGTCCTCGGTATCGCACACAGGATGGGAGCCTCTGCAGCGCCGGGGATAGACACAGCAAGCTGATACCCGTCCTCGTTTTGAATATAGCTTTCAAGCAGGCTCCGTACCAGCTTTTGGTCCTCAACGATCATAACGCGTATCATAAGTGCTCTCCTTATCGGGCAGGGTGACTTCCAGAACAAATACAGGCAGGGAATGTACGGTTACTGTACCCCCTGCTTTTTCAATACGGCGGCGGAGCGAGGAAAGCCCGCCGCCTTCCTTTATCTTCGCCCTGGGCGGTGTGCCGTTGTTCGTGATGCAAAGGTGCCATTCCTGTGGCCGATGCTCGGAATCGGCGTACAATTCCGTGGCGCCCGCATGCCGCACACCGTTGGAGGTACATTCCCGCAGGATCAGTGCGTAGAGCTCACGCGTGGCGCGTGCCGCAGGGTACGCACCGCGCAGCTGTACGGCTGCACCCAGAACAGCCGCCCGCCTTTGCATATAGCTCAGCGGGTCCTCTGCAGCATTCTCCTGCCGGGCGCGGCATAGCAGGGAGATGGAGCTTTCCCACTTCGCAGCTTCGCTCCTGAGCCGGGCGAGGTCATGCTCATGCCGCAGTGCGCGCCGTGCGGCAAGCAGGGTATGGCCGATGTCGTCATGCACCCGCATCTTCATTTTCAGGATTTCTTCCTCCCGCACAATGTCGGGCATATTGTCATATAAGCGCTTTGCGCGGCGGTTCGCATCGGCAAGGCGCTCGTTTTCCTGCTGCAGTGCAGCATGCAATGTAGCCAGCTGGGTGACATCGGTAGCCATCACCTCGGTATACGGTATGCCGTATTTGTCCTGAACAGGGCGCACCGTGAAATGATATACCGTTCCGTCCGGGAATGCGTAGATGCGGGCGGCCTCATCGCGCAGCCGCACACCGCCGCCGGGACTGCGCAGCGCCTGCTCCAGATCCGTAAGGGTCTGCAGATCCCGGCCGCAGAGGACTGCGGCGATTTCCTGCATCCTGTGATTGATCAGACGCAGCAGACCATTGCGGTCAAAGTAGCAGATGGCCGCCGGCAGCGTGTCAAAGCCTTCCTTGACGGCGTTGCGGGAGATTCGGGGAATCATAGGCCGCCTCCTTCTGCCGGAAACATCGTGAAATACAAAAGCCCATCATCATCCCGTTCAAGCTGCATCTGCGGCAGGCCGGGCAGCGCAGCGGGCGCGTCGGTGCATTGAACGCTGCAGCGCAGCCCCCAGCCCTGCGCCGTATGCTCGGCGCAGAAAAGGATCTCCTGCAATCCCGGCAGGGTCGCTTCTATGATGGCTTCAAAGGCGTCATAGATTGCCACGGCGGATGCAGGGGAAATCTTTGATGTGTCGGCGATCTGTACGGCGCAGCGTATATCACTCAGGCGCAGGCTCTCGGCCGATTCAAACAGGCTCAGCCGCAGCTCCGTGGTGTCGATGTCCTCCGCCTTGTCGCAGACAAAAACAAGGTTGCTGCGCCGCTTGATATAGGTTCCCAAAATGACGATGTGCTTCAGCAGCCACCGGGCGGTATCGATATCGTCCGTGGCCTTGAGCGCGATCAAATATTCCTGTATCCGTGCCAGCTGGCGGGCTGTGACGGTCTCGATCTTGTCATACAGCCGGTTCTGCTCGCTCAGCTTCAGCCATTGTGCCTTCTGGGCTGTTTCCGCCTGTATGATGTCCCCGATGTCATGCAATTCCTCCTGCGTGAGACGCAGCTCCTCAAGCAGAGCCACCAGTTCGGTGATGTCCTCCTGCCAGAAAATATACCCTTTCCGGATCGGGTGGCCGTGAAGCTGGGTCGTTGCATCCAACTGGACACTGCCGGTGAGCGCCTGACGCAGCTGCTCCTCATGGAGCGGCGCTGCCTGCATGGAGCATTGCACAGGCACAAACGCCCGGTCCGTGATCAGACCCTTGGCCATAGATACCTCAAACAGCGTGGCATACCCCATATTGGATTGGATAAGCCCGCACCGGATGCACGCCTCAAAGGTCGCTGTAAAGGTCAGGCATTGCACCACGGTCATATCACCGGCAATCGCATGCATCCACGGCACATTCAAAATATGCTTGTACAGTAAAGCATAGAGGGTGGCCAAAAAAATCGGCACAAGCGGCAGCCAGAGGATGCGCTTTGTATGCGGAATACGGCAGCGCCGTACAAGGTACACCACCGTGAACACGGCACAGGAAAATATCCACAGCAGGCAGAGGTAATATACGAACCGATAGGTGTAATCGGGGCTGCCCAGTACCTCCTGCCCGGGTGGGAACGCAAACACAAGCTGATGACAGTCGTTTGTCAGCACGAGGCAGAACAGCACCACAGGGAATACAAAGATCAGATGCCGATATTTGTACAGCGGGGCGGACTGCCCCCGATCTAAAAAGAAAAGCGTATAAAGTGCAAGGGTCGGGATCAGCAGCATCGGGATATAGTACGCATACCACAATCGCCGCAGCATCTCCGGCGTCTGGGCAAAGTCATAGCGGATCAGGCGGATATCCAGCCAGAACAGCATCAGGGCGGCAGCACCCAGCAGGCAGCGGCGGGTCTGTGCGTGCAGGATACGCCACCAGACCGATACCGCCCAGGAAAAAATCAGAATATTATACAGCACCGTGCGCCAAAAGCCGGAATACGGCATATAAAACGCCCGCATCAGGACAGCGCAGAGAATCACCCCTGCAACCGCAGCGGCTAAACACAGGTTGCCAAGCCGTACCTTTGTCATAGTGCCTGTCCTTTCCAAAGGGTAGATCATCCGTCTGTTTCTTTCCAGTATCATTATGACGCAATCTGCACTCTTTTGCAATAGTACTGAAAAAAGCAGAAAAAAGTCCAAAAAACTATCCAAATGGTGGGGGCAGAAATCGTCCGATTCTTGTATGATGAAATTGACAAATCGTATTCTTTGCAGGAAAGGAGGGCTACGCCGTGCGGAGGATCGTTTTGGACGCGCAATACTCTGTGATGACGAGCGCATTGACAATGGCACTGAAACAGGGCGGGCCGGACTTCCAGGTGCAAAACGCTGGTCCTAAGACAAAGGATATTGTAAAGCTATGCCGTTCCTGCAGGGCGGATGTCCTGCTGCTGGAGGTCTGCCCGCATCCGCCGCGCACCCTGCAGGACAGACTGCTGCTGGCAAACGACCTGCGGGATGTCTGCCCGCACTGCAAAACGGTACTGCTTGTGGATGAGGCCGAATATCCTGAGCTGGCCACCGCCGTGTGCCTGGCAAAAAAGGACCATATTGTCGATGATTTCGTCTACGCTTCCGTCTCGCCTGCCTATCTGAGCGCTATGATGGACACTTTATGACCAAAAGGAGGATAGCTATGAAAAAAGTACAACGAACGCTCGCTGCCGTATTGGCAGCCATGATGCTTATGGCTTTGGCCGGTTGCTCCAAGGGGGATGTGACCAAAGAGGTCAATTCCGGTTTATCCGACCTGAAAGCGCAGGCCGCCGAACCGGCTGTTGAACCCCAGACGGAGACCCCGGCAGAGCCCAAGACCGACGCGGCATCCGAGCCTGCATCCGAACCTGCATCGGAGCCGGAGCCGGAAGCCACCGCCGAACCAGCCCCTGCTTCCGCTCCTGCGGACAATCCCGATTATCCATCGGCCGCCGGCCTGAACACCCAGACCCTGGAGGCATTCGGCACGGACTTTACGCTGGTGCTCAACGTGACCTGCCCCGACCAGGGCTGGTACAAGTCCGCCTCGACCAGCTTCGGGGATCTCAAGCTGTTCCCGACCGATGACCCCAGCCATATCTTCTCCGGCGACCCGCGCATAACCTTTGAGCTGAAAAGCGGTCTGGACAAGATCAACTACTATTACGACAGCTTTGAAAACGTAGAGGAGCTTGCCACGCGCACCATCGGCGGCGTGGAGATGGCCGGACGCACCTACAAAAACGTAGGTATGTGGTGGACGGAATACTACGGCGAGATGCCCACCGGCGGCTGGCTGGCCATCAAGATCTCCGGCGTAGACATCGACCCCGGCACCGAGGGCGACACCGTGCTGAACAGCATCACCTTTGGCTAAACACAGGCAGCTTGCTGCACTCTCAACCGAAAGGCAGGTGAACCGACCATGAAAAAACTGCTATCCCTGACGGCGGCGGCCCTGCTGCTGATCACAACGGGCTGCGGGCGCAGCAATGCCCCGCCTGCCTCGGCATCTTCCGGCACCCCGTCGGTTTCCGCCCCGATAACGGAACCGACAGTCGAGTCGTCCGACGATACGACCCCGACCGTTCAAAAGGACGAAGCCGCTGTCAAGCCGCAAAGCAGCCGGAGGCTGGATGATTCCCGCATTATCCCGCTGTACAGCGAGCGCTTTACCTACACCGACCCCAACGGCATCGAGGACACCTATTTTTTTTTATGAAGTACCGCAGATCGATGATGACACCGAGGACGCCAAGCACATCAACGAGATGATCAACTACCGATACGGCTATCTGGTAGAGAGCGTGCCCAGGATGCCCGTTCCCGCAATGATTTCATCGACACCGGCTTCATCATCTGGGTCAGCAACTGGAACGGCCCCGTGCTGAGCCTGCAGGTGACCAGTTCCGACACGTTGTTCAACCACGATGTGGGCAGCTACCATTACAACTTTGCCACAGGGCAGGAGCTTACCAATCTGGATTTGCTCGAATACATGGGCTACACCGACAGCGCAAAGACCCTGAACGCGCTGCAGCGCGCCACAGCACAGCATTTCGATGTCCATTTCGGCGGCTATGACCCCGAATATACCGCCATGCTGTACAAGATGCGCGCGCAAAGCCTGAGCGAGCTTGACAGTGTATTTACCTACTACTCCATATTTCCCCATTTTTCAAACGGTTTTGTCGTGACCGTACCGATGTACACCCCCGCCGGGTCGGGAATGTACTGGACAGATGTTCAGGTTGACCCCAACAAGCGGCAGGCCAGCGGCCAGGTGCTGCACGGCCAGGACGAATGGTTTACCTGCGATGTGACCGCCACCGGCAAGGTAACGGTGCGCGCCCTGACCGACTATGTAAGCTCCAACGGCGCAGTTACCTACCAAGACATGAAGGAATGGTACGAGCTGGGCGACCAAACCGAGTTTACGGTAAACGGCTGCTACGGCAACTATGTAAAGATGCTCATGACCAGTGTCGGCCAGGATTATGCCCCCTATGTGTTCCTGCTGACCGAGGACGGCAATGTCGAGTACATCGACGTCATCAGCGGCGCACAGTGCGGCACCATGGCCAACGGCGGCCCGCTGTACGGCGTCAACGAGATCGTCAAGTTTGAGATCGGCACCGCTTACGATGCGGATTTCGAGGCCGAGTATACAACGGTGTACGCTGTCTCCCGCAACAATGAAAAAAATTCAACCTGGTCGAGGCCATGCACAATGCCGACCCGATGGAACTTTCCAGCCTGATCGGCTCGTATGTAAGCGACTACACCGGTACCTGGTTTGAAATTTGCGAGGATCAGCCGAACTTCTACATCGGCGAATACCGAAACGAAACCCAAGAGCCCGCCATGGGACAGCGGCATCACCTACCTTGGCATGGATGACCGCGGCTGGATCTGCAGCATTTCGCTGTACCGCATGGATCTAGGGCGCGCACAGCGCGAAACCGTGGCCATGATGCCCACCGATTACGGCGGCTTTTACGTAAGGCATATCGGCGGGGAATCCCTGCTGAACCTGCCAAAGGACGAATCCGTTTGGTTTGAAATGACAAACGAATAAAAAAAAAAAAATCTGAAACGATTATCTTGTAAAGGAGGCAGACACTATGGCAACCTGTACGCAATGTGGTGCCGAGTTAAAGCCCGGCGCTAAATTCTGCGAGAATTGCGGTGCAAAAGTATCCGTACCGCAGCCTGCCGCACAGCCCGCAGCACAGCCCGCAGCTGTGCCCCCGCCCCCGGTTCAGCCGACCCAGGCTGCACCGCCGCCCCCACAGCCTGTACAGACGCCCCCCGCAGCCGCAGGCAAGCGGCGGCAATCCCTATGCAGGCAGCGCACCGCCGCCCCCGCAGCCCCGGACGAACGCAGCGAATCGCTTACGCGGGCAATGCGCCCGGCACACCGCCGCAGACCGGCGCAGGCGCACCGCTTTACGCCGGGAAAACGCCCCGTCCGCGTCCGCACCGCCTGTCACGCCGCCGCCACCCGGCGGCACGGGCGGCAACCCTTACGGCAATGTGGCCCCCGGCGGCCAAGCGCCCCCCGCGCACCAATGTCCCCAAGCGGATGATCCTGATCGCCATCCCGGTGATATTCCTGCTTATGATCATCGTAACAATGATTAGCGGCTCTATCCGCACCGGCAAGCCGAACGCCGGTGACCCGAATCAGGGCACCTGGGGAAGCAGCCTACGCCGAGATCGGCGGCTCCGTGACGCAGGTCGAGGATGCCTTCGGCAGCGGGTTCCTGATGGACCTGAATGATAAGGGCAAGTGCGTTGTAACGGTGGACGGGCACCAAGTCTACGGCAAAGTGGACGCTGAACGGCGGGCTTCCAGCTGGATTGCGGCGGCCCGAGCTGCACCGGCACCCCGTAAGACGAAATCCTGACCCTGAACGATGTGCAGGGACAGGGGCGTGACGATCTACTTCGGTCAAGTCCGGCAGCGTGCCATGCGAGCAGCCTCTGGACGGTGACAGCATGATCCAGGGCACCACCGCAGGCGCGATACCGATGTGGGCATCTATGTGCTGGAATCCCACGCCTTACCCGACAGCGAGTACAACCCTCTCCGGAGGAGCTTGCCCTCGTCGATATGGAGGACTTCTACATTGAGCTGCGCGCGGACGGCACCGGCGAAACCACATGGAGGATTTTGTCACCTTCCAATGGAAGGACATTTCAAAGCCACGCGCGACCGACCCCCGATACCCCGCCATGACCTACACCTCGCCCGCCGGATCACCGGAGTTTGACGGGCGACCATGGTCCTTAAGCGCAGCGACACCAAGCCTGAAATCGACCCCCCACTTTGCTGGACGGGCGGCGGACGAATATGACGGCGACGGCTGGATCGACGGCGGATGAGCTGACCCGCCCTACACCTACGACGACGGCAACACCTTACGATGATTTGGGCAACACCAACTGGTACGGCTGGTTCCGGATGGAAAAACTACAAGAATGTACCGAACCGTGATTATTTTGACACCGACACCTACGATTGCTGGGCTACATCCCGGTGAGAGCGATGACGGCAGCCACTACTTTGAGGTTACCGTGACGGTATGCCCGGATGACCTCGAAGTCATCACGATGGGTCAATGTTCCGCGATGACCATATCGAGCCTATCCTGACGGCTACGACTGCGCTTGACCAAACATAACCGTGAGCGATGCGTTCAACTCCAGCCCGTATAACGACAGTATCTCGCTGTTCATGGCGACTACGAGGCTACTGACGGTACGGCCTGTGCGGTCAGCTTCTACATGAGGCTGGACGGCACCGAGTGGAACGAGGAGCTCGAAGAGTGCCCCCCGCTATGAGGAGTACAAGCGTCGCCTTTGGCCAACAAATAACGAACTGATTTATCTTCGGCGTAACAGGGCCCTGCCCGCCCCTGATATAGAGGATCATTATGGGACTTATCAGAGCGTAATGGGCGCTGCTGGGGCGTTAAGGCTTGAATCAGTGGAAGGAATACTTTTTTATTGTGAAGCCATGCCAGCTGACCTGTTGGCTACCCGCGGCTGGAAACGCCAGAGCGACGCAGCGCCAACACCAAAGGCAATGACAACATTATTCTCCAACGGCTCCATCGTGGCCGCTGCCGACGGCCAGTGTGCCATGACGGACGTGGAGCAGGGCAAGGTCGTACGATGTGCGCCGAGCCGGGTGAGTACAATTTCCTGCCGATACCGGCAGCGCGACGCTGTTCAGCGGGCGATTTGTCCGGAGTCCATCGGCGCAGTGTTCCAGAAACATCGGTAAAGCGCTTTACCTTTCGGGCGGCGAGGCCCTGATGGATCAGCGCATTTGCTACTTTCAACACCGCGAGCGGTGGCAACAAATACGGCACGCCCAGCCCGGTGCCCTTCCGCGTGGTGGATCAGCGCGCCGGCATCGACACGACATTGCCATCCGCTGCTTCGGCGAGTACAGCTACCGCATCACCAAACCCCATTTTGTTCCCACACCAATGTCTGCGGCAATGGAAGGCCACACCCGCGATGAGACGCCCGGACGTGCTGAAATCCGAGCGATGACCGCCCTGCAGCTCGCCTTTGCCAAGATCAACAGCGATGGTGGGGCATCCGCTATCGGCACTGCTCGGGTCATACGATGAGCCAAGCTGAGTGCCCTCAAACGATGTGCTGAGCCAGGCAAAGCTGCTGCGCGGCATCGAGATCGCACCCCTTCGAAGCGTGAAGGCCAGCGAGAGGAAAGACGAGCAGATGCTCATGCAGCACAACGCGCCTGCTTATGGACCCGACCCGCGCCGCTGCGTATC
>VOFK01000003.1_pt1 | contig 24000 bp, 19 predicted proteins | sample 5384121 | NCBI WGS metagenome assembly VOFK01 (sample SAMN12384730, study PRJNA508395) | human gut metagenome | isolation source: healthy gut J | host: Homo sapiens | reverse complement strand
CCGATGATACGCAAAGTTATATTCATATTAGTATGTCTCGTTGCTCTTTCTTCTTGCCATTGGAACGGAGGAAAGAGTAGCGATTCTGCCGAATTGAATATAAAAGTAGCCCGTTATGACCGTTTGTTGTTTGAGTATGTGACTATGAACAACCTTTCGGCACTGCAAAAGATGAATACTGATTTTCCGCAAGCCACCAAGCTCCTGATAGAAGATGTGCTGGCCATTGGCGAAGTGGATGACAATAAGATAAACGACCGTCTGATGGAGTATTATGCCGATACCACTTTATTGGTATTGATACAGGATGCCGAAGAAAAATTCAAGGATATGGGCTGGATAGAGAAGAAACTCACCAAAGGCTTCAAGCAGTTGAAGAAAGAAGTTCCCTCTTTGCCCGTTCCTCATTTCTATGCCCAACTTTCTGCTCTCAACCAGTCGGTAGTGGTAGGAGACAGTATCGTAGGGTTCAGCATAGATAAATATATGGGGGCCGACTATCCCCTCTATAAACGTTTTTACTACGATTACCAATGCCGCAGCATGGAGCCCGACCGCATTGTTCCGGATTGTTTCACCTTTTATTTATTGAGTGAATATCCCATGCCTTGGGGACCCGGACGTACCTTGCTCGATATGATCTTGCACAGGGGAAAAATCAATTGGGTAGTAGCCCGTATATTGGGTTATGAATCATTTGAGAAAGAGATGGGATATGACGAGAAAGAGGCGGAATGGTGCAAGAAGAACAAATCAGCCTTATGGCAAGGTATGCTGGACAACGGACATCTGGATGCTACCGATCCGTTGATTGTACGCAGCTATATTCGTAAAGATCCCTTTATACCGATTATGACAGGTGAGCGAACCCCGGCAAGTATCGGTGTATGGATGGGCATTTTGCTGATAGACGAATATATGAAGACTCATGACGACGTAACCATAAATGATTTATTGAACGATACCGATTATCGCCGCATATTGAGTGAAGTTGATTTCAAGCCCTGATAAGAACAGAATTATGGAAACAGCATTATACCTGTTGCCCGTTACCTTGGGCGACACTCCCGTTGAGAACGTATTACCGGTATACAACAAGGAAATAATCCTTGGTATCAAGCATTTTATAGTCGAGGATGTGCGTTCTGCCCGTCGTTTTCTGAAGAAAGTGGAGCGTAGCATTGATATTGATTCACTTACATTCTATCCATTAAACAAGCATACTTCACCCGAAGACATTTCCGGCTATTTGAAACCGTTAATGTCGGGCGAGTCTATGGGAGTTATTTCTGAAGCCGGGCTGTCCTGCCGTTGCCGACCCGGGGGATGTGGTAGCCATTGCCCAGCGCAAGAATCTGAAAGTGGTTCCGTTGGTAGGGCCTTCTTCCATTATTATGTCTGTCATGGGTTCGGGCTTTAACGGTCAGAGCTTTGCTTTCCATGGTTACCTTCCTATTGAACCGGGCGAAAGAGCCAAGCGGATTAAGGTATTGGAACAGCGCGTTTACTCAGAAGACCAAACGCAGCTCTTTATCGAAACTCCTTACCGAAACAATAAGATGGCGGAAGATATTCTGAAAAACTGTCGTCCTCAAACCAAGTTGTGCATTGCTGCCAATATCACTTGTGAAGGAGAATATATCAAGACCAAGACAGTAAAAGAGTGGCAGGGAAAACTGCCCGACTTGTCTAAGATTCCTTGCATATTTTTGATATACAAATAGTACTTTTGGTAGTGCTTGTGCTACCACCACCTCACAAAACGTTCGGTTTATCGTCGGTTTTGAAAGGATGGGTGGTAGCAGTAACAGCACTTCTATTTCAAGATAATTTCTTTGATGATTGGCCAGCAAGTATGTTGGCCGGTTATTTGAATCTTGACTGCTTTTATTGTTTTGGCAGCATCTGGTGTAGCCGATGCTTGTCCCAGATCATCAAATTTACCTACTTTCACAAACTTCTCACCATCTTCACTAATCAAAAGATCGGCCATGGTGATATAATCTTTGGAATCGCCTGTTATGACTTTCACTTCATTTACTTTCATCGGTTCACCTAAAACGATTGTAAAATAATGCTCCGGTCCCACGCGGACGTTCCACCCCAGAAGAAAGTATTCGATTTACCATCAAAAGCATATTCTGCATGGTAAGGAGGATTTCCCGGAATATTGGTGTCGATATGTGCATTACGAACCAAAGCAGGCTTTTCGTTTGACGGAACAAACTCCTTTTCATTCATGGCATCATCTTCATAATAATTGATACCCAGTTTCTTCATAACAGGATAAAACGTAGTAATACGTTGATAAAAATCATCCCAATTTCTGGCAGAAGGCTCACTCCATAGCACCTCCGACAAGGCACAGATACGCGGATAAAGCATCCATTCCACACGGTCCATAGTAGTGATGCGTTCAGTCCACAAGGCAGCCTGTCCTCCTTTTATCAACGCTTGTTGTTCAGCAGTGACTCCTTCTGATACGGGACTCCACTCATAGACTTTACGGGTAGAGTTTCCTGCATACCCCCAGTCGAAATAGCAACCATGCTGAGGACACATGATAACAGATATGCCATGTTCCAAGGCAATCTTCTGCTTTTCCACACCATTATCCCTCCAAATAGTCAATACATCATTCGGACCGGCTGCATGTCTGTCATTGATTTCACCCCAGCCTATCATTATTTTACCCTTAGAACGAATCAAGTCACTCATTTTACGAGTGAAGTAATCCTGAATTTCCCGAGATTTCATTCCTTCGCGTTTGTAAAGTGCCATACATTTGGGACATTTTTCCCAAATATCAGTAGGAACTTCATCCCCTCCGAAATGTATATATTTGCGAAGGGAAAATTTCGATAAGTGCATCTATTACATCTTCCGCAAAAGCGAATGACTGAGGATTGCCGATACAAATCATATTTTCATTGCCACGTTTGCGTTTGTTCCAGTCACGTTCCTCGGGAGTAGCTTCGAATTTTCCTCCCCGACAAGATAGCTCAGGCAATGCGGCAAGCAATGCAATGCTATGCCCGGGCAAATCCACTTCCGGGATAATCTCAATTCCCCGTGTTCCGGCATAGGTTACGATTTCCTTCAAGTCCTCTTTGCTATAATATTTTCCGGACAATTCGGGAAAGTCATAATAATAGGTACCTTCTTTTACTAAATCGGGATATTTATCCATAGATAATCGCCAGGCTTGATTATCAGTGAGATGCATATGAAGGGTGTTGAGTTTGAAAAAGGCCATGTGGTCAAGTGTTTCCTTCAATTCATCTACCGTCCAGAAGTGACGGGCACAATCCAGCATCAATCCTCTGTAACCGAATGCAGGCTTGTCCTGTATGGTGAGCACCGGTAATTGAGCATCTTTTGCAGTCATAATCAGTTGGAGTAAACTGGCCAAACCATGATTGACACCTTGTATATCGCCGGCTTCTATTTTAATCCGGTTTTTCTCTATATTCAGCCGATAAGCTTCGGCAGAAAGTGACTCGTCTTTAACGATTACCAAACTACCCTCCGAATCAGTTAACGATACGGTTAACGAGGCTGTTTTTTGCAAGTCTTTCACAAAATTGTCTGCGGTGAGTTTCCACTCATCGGGTACTTGTATGCTTTGTAAATTACTTAATGGAAAAGCACCTTTATGGATTTCTACATTTTCCGCCAGCGGAATAAGGTCTACCTTTTCTACCAATTTGGTTTCACACGAGGTCAGTAACAAAGCAAATGCTGCAATAGCAAGCAGGTTTTTCTTCATAGATTTAATAAGAAACTGTTTTTATTAAATAATCAATATCCATTTGTCAATCAGTTAGTTAATAGTATTTTGTAACTTGAAAATCTCTGCTCGAATAAGTTATGAGCTACTATCCAACTAACCAGACTGAAAAACAGTGGCAAGTTATCAAAAATATGGTAGAGCCACAAGGAAGAAGCAGGAAAACTTTGGCTATCATCCACAGGTAAGTGGAGATCACAGTGCATGGTATCCAACCGGAGGTAATGAGGATATTTTTTTCGTGTTGTCAAACATATCTCCTTTTCCCGTTTTTCAATTTAAGTTTCACCAATACCGGGTTACTGTCTTCTTTCAAATCAGGAAAAGGAGGCTTCGCACCTTCTTCAAAGAATTTGAAAGCATCTACCAACATATAGAGATAACCGTTTTTGCAAAAAGAGAGAGCTTTATGTTCATCGGTATACTGAAATCAATGGAAGGACAATATTTATCTACATCATTCTTGAACAATTTGGAATAGGTTTTGGCTTTTCCATCAGCAGGACAAAAACCGTGTCCGCTTTTTTCTTCACCTTGAAAATAGGCATACAATAAGCCGTTCTTTAATGCCCATACATCTGATAACTGCTTCTTATTAAGAAGTTCACTCGTGGAGTAATTGTTTACTCCTGCCCAACATATTGTAAACCATTCATAGTTTGCTGCGTCTGGAGACTGTTTTATGATATAGAATGGACGCAAATCTTTCCAGTTTGTTGTGCAAAAGACCGTATCCACATGTACCGGTTTTACCCATAATAATGAATCACTTATAATGCCCCTATAGGCCGGAGCAGCTTGAATAGCAATGCGGGGACCAATTACTTCTCCCTTAATGTCAAAATGGTGGTTCTTTAGCCTGAAAATGACAGAATCCGTATCCAAGTTTCGAACTGTGAAAAAATACAGACTGTCTGGATTAACTTTAGAATGTTGTTCATAAGGAGCATTTCTTATATAACTATAAAGCTCGGTATTTTTCCAAAAGGCAAATATGGTTTTTGATACAGTCTCTAGTTGGTATGGCTCAGTTCCTAGAAAATCACCGTTTAATGAGAATTTCTGATAATCCATTTTACCATAATCTGTAACCAATACATAGTTTTTCTCTATATTAAAGATAGATCGTCCGATTTTGGAGGCAAGTTCTCCCGGCCCTTGTCCTTTCTTGAAGAGTGATTTCACATATTGACCACTTGGGGTATATTTATGAATACCATTACTGCTATCCAAATACAAATTTCCTTCATTATCCTCAACCGGATATGTAAAGACTAAATCGGGAATCAATGGTTCTTCCGAAAATTTTATATATTCTATGCTTTCTACAAAATCAGACAACAGTTGTGGCTCTTCCGAATACTCCGCTTCACTTAAATCAATGATGTGCGGTTTGTATTCCTGCTGTATAGTGTCAGGTTTACTCCCTTTTTCTTGGCACGAAGCCGCCAATAAAAAGAAGAGGATATAGGGTATAAATTTTAGTTTCATTGTATTAAAGGTAGTTTTTATGATAAAATCTATTATTATTTCTTCTTTAAATAAGCCATAATTAATACAGGGTTGTCGTCTTCTTTCAATCCATCAGCTAACGCTACCAGTCTCTCGCTTACCCATTCGCCCTTTTCCTTCTGTTGGGCAATATAATCTTTCAGTTCATAAGGCCATATCCAGCTGACCATGGCATGCCATTGTGTACTCCCAGTCTTAACTCAAAAGGTTTTCCACCGTCAATGTCATCAGTCAGATGTTGTGATATGGCAAAAGTATTTCCGTTGGTCTTATCAAGGAAGGCTAATAAATAAGGGGAATGTTTTTTTCGTATACCTTCATAGGCAATAATGTTCATCCATTGCATCACCACATAGCGTTCGGATTCGTATGCATTGAGTATCCTTTTTTTATTGTCTACCAGTTTGGCATATTCACTGTTTTCAGCAAGAAGTTTTTTAGTCTTTTCATCCCCCTTTGCCTGGCGTGATATCTTCACTATTCCTGTGATATGTGTCATATAGTCATTGAGGAAAGCACGTTTGTCCGCCCTAAATCTTTCATATCAAATTTCCATCTCACTTTTAGTCCATTATCGGTTACTGTGTACATGCAATCGGTAAAGAAATTATAGAATAAGGTATGTCCGTCGTAGTCCGAAAACTCATATTGGATACCTTGAGCATAAACATTGGCCGGCTGATGCAGGCTGCTGTCTAGCGGAATACGTTCGCTATACACAATGTCGAGATTCGTATTCATCCAATATGCAGAATCGGGATAATTGACAAGCATATATAGGCTGTCAGCTGTTGCCATACCTGCCAGGCCTGTCAAAGAACCGCCACTGATCATGCCTCCGCTTGTATATTGTATCGTCTTTTCTGCTCCTGTAAACTTCCCGTTCTTGTCATATTGTATGATTTTGTTTCCCTGTGTATAGAATAAGCCGCGTTTTTCGTCATAAGTAACCATATAGCCCCATGGACTGGTATCTTCTCCCGGTCCGCCTCCCAGTTTTCCTATTTGCTTGACATATTTTCCTTTAGCATCGAATAAGCGTCCGGGAAATGCACACCAATAGGGCTTTACATACTGTAGTAACCCGTTGGTCAAATATATTTTTGTTTCCAAAGGCACATATACGATACTGTCCACCACTTTGGATAATTTCATGGATGGCAGTGCCTTTTCGATGGCATCGCCGATTCTGATGGTGGAATCCAAGACAAAGGCTGTCTCTTCACTTTCATCACTTTGCTTTTTCGACTGGCTTGTGCAGCCTGACAATGCAAGTATACACAATATCAATATGGTGTTTCTCATAAAAAATAGTATTTAAGTTTAGACAAAGATGAATAAAATATTTTTAAGATACAACAAAAGGTTAGTACCCGGATAGCTTTTTAACTATTCTAAAGTACATCGTCCTGAATTCTGACATCCACCAATGATTATGCCGTTTTCTTCCTTCCTCCTTTCATCTATCGCTGAAACGTCCTGTTGATGGTGGTTCCGGTAGTGAATGGACATCGTGCCACCACCCTTTCAGCCTCCTTTCATTTGTAATACTTCTTCCGGCTTTTGAACTTTTTCGATAACGCTTTCATTTACGGTAGTCTAAAAAGAGGTGTAGAAAGTACACAAGGGAATTGCTGAAGACAGCTTGTGAAGGGACTCGGGAAGCACGGCTGAAAGGAGAATGAGGGGATGTGCTGTCATTCTTAACCTATTGATTGCTAATGTATTTTGGCTAATATGTAAGGATGAAGGGAAAAGAAGGAATGACCGACTTGGTGAGGGTGGTTCCATCTTCCCTTACATAAAAACATACCGAGCTTTTTAAAAAAGATGGTGATGTTTTTAAGAAACATCACCATCTTTTTTGAAAACATCAAGGTCTTTTTGCCTACGCATCGGGCTACACATACGGTGGCATAAGTCTACACGTATATACGCATCAGGTCACACGTATATACGCATCGAGCTATACGTACGTACGCATGAGCCTGCACGTATATATGTCATAGTGTCAGGCTCCGTCATATCCTGTACCAGGGTTTGATTAATTTGTCTCCCCTCTTGACAAACGCTTTTTCATGTTGTATATTTGTAGTTCGTCAAATCTAAAAAAAGTGCCTCATGAATGTATTCGCCACCCTCAAAACAGTCTTCTTCGGAAGCAAATTCCTGTCAGCTCCTGTTCCTTCCGACGGAACGCCGCGCCGTGACTTCGTATCCGCCCTCAACGGACTGATGCCGCTTTGTCGGACCATCCCCGGTGTGCACCTGGCAGTGGATATCCGCGAAGGCCGGGTGGCATTGGTACTGAACTGGACTTCGCGTACCGACGGGAATGCGCTGGCGGGCGTTTACCATTACATTGTGTCCGATGAAGACGGAGTGAAGGAAGTGAGCAAGTCACAGGTTCTTCCGGCTGAAAACGGCATGGGCAATTTGCCGGAAAGCAAAAACGAAACTTCCAAGCACCCGACAACCTTAATTGAAAAAACGGAGAAGGAAGCCGCACAATCGGGAAGTGCCCGAAAGAAAGCTGGATTAGAATCCTCGAAAGAGGAAGTCAAGAAAGCGAAATCATGTTCCCTGATGCAGGAAGTGACCGCTTTCCTCACCTCCCGCTACCGCTTTCGCTTCAATGTGCTGACCGAGGAAACCGAGGTGGCAGAAGTAACAAACAACATTCCCGACACCCACCTGCGCTACACCAAGGTGGACGAACGGTGGATGAACACGCTCAGCATGGAAGCCATCGAAACAGGCATAGACTGCTGGGACAGAGACATCCAACGCTTTGTGCGCTCGCGCCGCATCAGCGAATACCATCCCTTTACCGCTTACTTTGAGCAGCTCCCCGAATGGGACGGAAAGGACCGGGTATCCACACTCGCCCGCCGGGTGTCCGACAATCCGGTATGGGTGAACGGTTTCCACCGCTGGATGCTGGGGCTCTCCGCCCAATGGATGCAGTTCCATCCGGATACCAACAACGCCAACCGCGCTAACAGTATCAACCGCGCCAACAGCGTGGCTCCCCTGCTGGTGAGCAGCCGACAAGGACTGGGGAAAAGTACGTTCTGCCGCCTGCTGATGCCCGATGCACTGAAAGCCTACTATACAGAAAGTTACGACCTCAGCTCTCCGGCATCCGCCGAAGCCAAGTTAGCTGCCTACGGCCTGATTAATCTGGATGAATTCGACAAACTCAGCGCATCCAAAATGCCTCTGCTGAAGAACCTGATGCAAGCCTCCGCACTGAACATCCGCAAGGCTTACAAACGCAGTGCGTCGGCACTGCCCCGCATCGCCTCGTTCATCGGCACCAGCAACCGGGAGGACCTGTTGGTAGACCGCACCGGCTCACGCCGCTTCCTCTGTGTCAGCTTGGAACACGCCATTGACTGCACCACTCCTGTGGAGCATGAACAGCTGTACGCCCAGCTCAAAGCGGAACTCCTGTCCGGTGAACGCAGCTGGTTCAACAAGGAAGAAGAACAGGCCATACAGCAACACAACGCCCTGTTCTACAAACACATACCCGAAGAAGAGGTGTTCCGCCTTTGCTTCCGCTTTGCCACGGAAGCGGACCATCCGCAGGAAGTGCTGACCCTTTCCGCCACCCAATTATTCGAGCGGATGAAATCTGCCCATCCTTCGGTCATGAGGGGTATGACCGCCTACAGTCTGAGCCGCATCCTGCCTCAGTTGGGCGAACGGGTACATACCGCCAAGGGGAATGTGTATCGGGTGGTGGCATGCTAAACTTTATGCGTATATAAATCTATGATTTTATCTGTATAATCAGATGTGGGCGTCATGCCCCAACCGCTTGTTCCCACTCCCAATGGTCATGTGAGGAACAAATCCGTTGGTCTCTGACTTAAAAAGAGTGGAATCAGTAAACTGAATATAATTCATCAAAAAAATCAATGATTCAAATTCAAAAAGGATTATAGCAAAAGCCGGACGCTATGTATTTTAGATTATTATCGATTTGACTTAACCGGTTGTAGAATAGATATTTATCGAAGCTTTTGAGAAGTAGTGGTAACGATTTGGCAACGGTGCTATTTTCTGCAATTTGCGGTGCTATACTGGCAAATAACTCTTTTCTAGAAACAAAGGTAATAATTTTATCTAGATTTTAAATATTCGATGATTGAAAGTTGGAAACTAAGTTCTAATGAATTTGCTCACCAATGATTATAACAACTGTATATCAAAAGCCATTTTCATTCAATCATAGAACGAAAATGGCTTTTAAACAGATAAGATAGAATCTTAACGAATACATCTAAAGACGTTTTGATAATTACTACGAAAAGTTATCCGGATTGTTTTCTCGTTCGAGTATTGGTTGCGGTTCAGCTTGTTAATTCATTTTTACAGCTCTTATGCCTATTCCAATATATCGATCGTAATAGCTTATACCCCCAAGAGTTTGAAGGAAGATAAGTTACATAGGCATTGTCTATATTGGAAAATGTTGATGTCCAATAATATCCCTCGTCAGGTGTGCCAACATTTTGGTCGTATGCATAACCGTTTGCTGGAAAGAAAAAGGCGAGAACCGTTTTTTGCTGTAAACAGATACCCTTGACGGTCATGTATAGATACCCATTCATGCTCGGTGGAAAAAAGTAACTCATGCCATTCTTCTTTTGTTGGCATTCGCCAATCACCCCCTAATTCTTTTTGAGCCGCATCGTGCCATGTATTGCTTATGTCATTACCTATTACTTGATGATAATACGGGTAATTATTCTCTTTGTAACTCTGTTTGGGTTCCATCTCTCCCCACGCATAATGATTCCCGATTTCCCATGAGAAATCTGCGCCAAGATTAGTGTGGTTGGTGGGTTATTTACGGTCGTGGCATCTGTTATACCATCTATCTGTATTGCTTTTTGTCAATACCTTATCTTCACAATTTAAGGTTTGTGGCTATACATGGCAATAGTTTACCAATACTCAATGTCTCTTTTCTCTGTGTATTCTTTTGGAGAAGTATATTCGTCTCCTATATAGTCCCCATTTTCATCATACTTATCATATTCGGTAGAGTAGCTTATTTTGCGCTCTATCCAGTTCTTATGCTTATCGAACTTGGTATAAGTATAATGGTAAGTGGTCACACCTTCTTCGGGATGATCTCTTACCATGACTGCCGGAATCCTTTTTTCATCTTCGTATTGGTATGTGCATGTAACATAGGCCATATAAGAGGTGAACCTGTGCTTTACAATACGCGATTTGCTGTCGAATGTGTATTCTTGATTCAGTTCTGTAGTGGACGCATCCGAACATATATCTGAACGTTTGCCGTCTTCTATCTTGATGTCAACCACTGCATCGCCCCAACCATTCACGTTGTAAGCTGTCGAGGTTATGTATTTATAAGTTGTTGCGCCATTGGCATAGTTGTCGTCTTTGTAGACGAGATTACCCGATTGGTCAAACTTCAATTGGGAACGGTCGCCTATAGAGGATTCTTGCGTCACTGATTTCACTTTATTCGAGAGCCAGTAGATGTCTGTGCCTTTATAACGCAGCCCATTATCTTTTTTCGTATCTTTGTGGGTTTCCGTTTCATGGCACGAGGCTATTGCATCATCAGCCCAATAATCTATGGTACGTTCTATCGTCAGAATGGGAACTTCGCCAACTTTCACAGAAGAGGAACGGTCTTGGTTGGATGTAATGCCATTCTTACTAGCTTTGTAGTAGGTGCGCAAAGCAGGTATTTCATCAATGTTAGCAGGAAATGTTATCTTTGCCTGTGTCCAGTTCCCTTTATTATCGTACACATAATCATAGGTAATGGCGAACATCATCTCATCTACACGCCAACCATTACCTTTATCTTGATAAACGCCACCCGAATAAGTCCATGTAATTAAGTCGCCGTGCGAGTTATAAATAAAGTTACTTGTACATGTCAGTGTTTCTGTGCTCCTGTCAAACTTAACAGGAATTTTTTCTACGGCTTGCGTACATAAGTTGTCGGTATAGGTAAATGTTATTACCGATTTGCCTTTCTTGTATTCACCAATGTCTTTCAGGAACATATTCGTTGTCGTTGGGGTCTCAAGACGCTTCATGTGCGCAAGCGAATCGAACTGGAATTTGTAAAGTGTCACTCCTGCTTCACTTGTCAAGACATTATTCTTTTCTGGCGATATGGATTTTAAGATCCCATTCTCGTGATACTCAAAAAGATAGTTCCACGTGCCCGGGTTTGCCCTGTCACTTTTTTCTCGTCGGATGAGTTTTCCTGTGGAATCATAAGTAAAGCCGTTATCGTTGTGCTGACGTTTATAATGACCATCCTCTACAGATTTGATGTTGATAAGGTTTGAATAGCCATCATATTCAAATGCAATCACATCAAATCCGCTCGCACCTACGCTAAATGAGGTTCTTCGTTGTTCTGACAAACGACCATTGGCAAGGAAAACGTATTGCGAAGTAGCCGTTATGCCCCAAGCTGTATTGTTGTATTTATAAGTCACCATCATCGGGTGGCTTCTCAATCCCATTTTTGCCCAGTCTGTAGAGTAATTTACAAAATAAGGCATTAATGTTTCTATGTTCATATCCAAATCCAGCGGATTGAAATAGGTGCACAATGGTGTGTACTGCTCTTCCTTTTTAAAAAGCCTGCTTTCCGAACATGCCGAAAGCAAGGCTGTCAAAGTGCATATAAATAAGATATTTTTCATCATGATGTCATTAAAATTAGTAAGCTGGTTGCCATCCCCATTTGTCCAATTTAAGTTGTGTTTCCTCTTCCCCATTATATAATGTATAAGCTAACGGATTCAATTCATATTCCATTTGGCTTTTACGGGTAATGACGTAGCCCGATTTTTCATCATAACTTCTATCAATGTAGTTTTTGATAAATGTGTTTCGGTTGTACTTATAACTAGACGAAGATCTGTCGCCTTTGTCACGCAACTCCTTATAGGCATATACCTCATTCGGTTTTTGGGCATACAAGGCATCCCAAGTCAGCTTTTGTCCCTCAACTGTCAGCTCGGTAATATCCATATCTATCTTACATTCCTTTTTGAAAGATTCCGATGAGGTTTGGGAAATATAATCTACATACGACCTTGTCCAACCCGGCAGATCCCGACTCGTTACGTTCAACTCACTACTTACTTCAATGGCTTTTGCTAAATGCCTCTTCTGTATTTATGGTGCCTCCAGCCACGCGGTCTATTAGTTTATAAGGTGGAACTTCATTGGTCCGGAAGAAAGTGAAGCCTACAGACAGCTTGTCTATTCGCCCTTTTAATGGAGTGACTTTGAGATGTACGGTAGCATTTAGACTGGACATCCCTGTATATGAATCGTTCACAATAGTTTTATTCATCTCTAACAATTCTATGGAGAGATAGGTGTTAAGGTTATTTTCTTTGTAATAGTTCTCCCATGAAGTGATAATAGAGTCTGTCATGGCATCTAAGCGGTGAGTGAGTTTTTCTATGTCGAACTTTTTATTCCATTCTTGTATAGCTTTCTCCTCAGCCTGTTTTTCCCATTTCGATTCATGCAATTGTAACTGTTTTTGTATAAAATCCATAAAGTCGGCATAGGTAAGCTTCTTCAGTTTAAGGTAAAAAGACGAGCTTTTCGACAATTTGTTCACTTTAGGGTAGATGTAAGTCTCATAATTATAAGAAAATCCTGGATACTTTTTATCTATTTCTTCAGTTTCTTCGGGTGTGAGAGGCTCGGTAACGGATTTGTTTTCAGGAGTGCATGCTGAAAAGGCAAACAGCAGCATACCAAGTATAATGTTTCTTGTTTTCATTTTATTTCTATTACGTTATAAATACAATATCTGTTGTGTGAATTGATACTACAATATCTAGTTTCTATAGCGGCTATTAATTTTATAGTCTTGAGTTTCGTATATAGAATTTTAAGTTGATATGATTATTTGTCTATTATAACATGAGTAGGCATATCGTGATCCATGTCTTCGTGCTCATAATTACCGAAACCACCATTGTTATTAAAAAAAGTTACCAAAATCCAAACGATAAAACCAAGTATCGCACCGATAATTATGGTGGAAATACCAAAGAACTCCTTTATGCCGAATATCCAAAATACCAGCCAAAAGAAAAAGGAACCGATTCCGCAATATACAAGAATGGGCAATACATATTCCGTGAATATGCCTAGTAGGATACCTGCTAAATTCAGGAGCAAATATAGCCCCAAGATAACAGCAAAACCAATAAAAATGATTTCCATAGTAGATTGTAAATGATTCCTGCAGTTCCTAAAGAATCTTTTTATAAACGCTGAAGCGTGGCACTGCAATGTTACATCTTAATTTTGAAGGTCGTAGGAAACCCGAATGTACAGATGTAGTAATAGCAGCCCACGCTATGCGTGAGAACCACTATGCCACCCTTGTACATTCTTTTGAAAATTTCCTACGTTCTCAAAATTACAAGATAAGCATAACGCTTCTTCTTTATTAATATGTCTCAGAAGGGACGTCTCAATCCAAATGCAAAAGTAATAAAAAAAACTATGATAATCACATGTCTCATAATGTTTTTCTTTGCTTTTGTTATTAACTTGAGCGTATTCCTACAGTTTCATTTCATGGCCTTTGCTATTTTAGTCACTCACGTTTTTTCTCCTGTACAATTTGCATCCGATATATATCTTGATACCTTTGGCTTCCATTTTAGTATTTGATTAACTTCCTCTCTTGTTTCAGCGAGGTGTTTCCAGGAGCAATTTTTCAGTTTGTTTCCCAAGAATACACACTGTCTTTCGCTTCTCTGAGTGTACAGAAGCGTTTGGTGTTTTCAGCAGGGTTATAGGATTATGCTCCTATTTTCAGTAAGGTTTGTTCCATTTTCGTTCGATGCCGATGGTTTGGAGAAAAGCTAATTCGGATGTAGGTCTTCTTCTCTCTGATGTATATCGCACTAAGCATGATGTGTTTTTGTCCATAAGAAAGCATTGTAGTACTTTGATTTTTAGCACAATAAATGTACGAAAATTTGTCAAAACGACAATGCAATGCTTTCTTTTTTTATGCTGTGAATTATTCAGGTTCGTACACAGTTAGTACACAATAGACCATAATTTACTGTAAATCAGAAATGAAAGCCTCCAGCATTTCAGTGATACCTTGTGCTCTTCAATCGTTTTTTTGCAAGGCAGATACGAGCATTATTTATGGCAGATTTAGTACGATTGGTAAAAATGGCAATATGGATTGGTGGAATTGAAATCTTCATTGGCGGTGAGCAAATGGATAGTATATTTGCGTTATCAAAAAACGAATTATCATGAAAAAGTTTTATCTTTGTCTATTCAAAAATAGGATGAAACAATAAAATATCAAGAAATGAAGAACGCACAATTATTATTTGCTTTTTGTATCTGCCTCTTTTGCAGTGTGATAAAAGCACAGCAATCTGAATCTCCAAGGAAGAAGATCAACTTTAATCGTGAATGGAAATATGCACACGGAGATGTGCGGGGAGCCGAAAGAATCGGGTATAATGATTCGGGTTGGGAAACGGTGGGAGTGCCGCATTCGTTCAGTATTCCTTATTTTATGTCGAAAGATTTTTATGTGGGGTATGGATGGTATCGCAAGAGTTTTAGGTTGTCGGAAGATGACTTGAAGAAATGTACTTTTATTGAGTTCGACGGTGTTTTTCAAGAAGCTGAAATCTATATAAACGGACAAAAGGTGGGAAGCCATGTCGGAGGATATACCGGCTTCTCTGTCGATGTGACTAAAGCTGTGAAGGCAGGTAATAACGAAATGGCAGTGCGTGTTAATAATATATGGAAACCTGATGTGGCACCGCGTGCGGGAGAGCATGTCTTCAGTGGGGGATTTATCGCAATGTAAGGCTCGTGCAGAAATCGAAGACTTATATTGATTGGTATGGTACGTTTGTCATCACTCCCGAACTGAAGGAGAACAGGGGAAAAGCGTCTACCGTTAAGGTGGCTACGGAGGTGTGCAACCGCTCAAGTCTGTCTTCGGAGTATAAATTGGTGACTGAGGTTCGGAAACTGAATGGGGAGGCGGTGACTTCTGTCACTACGACCGAGTATGTCGGGGCAAATGACAGTAAGCAATTTGTGCAGGTTACGCCTGCCGTAAATGAACCGGAGTTGTGGCATCCTGCTCATCCGGGTCTTTATAAGTTGGTGAGTTTGCTATATAAGGGAAATGAATTGCTTGACTCTGAAGAGACTGTATTCGGTTTTCGTTGGTTTGAATGGACAGCGGACAGAGGATTCTTTTTGAATGGAGAACATCTTTTCTTTAAAGGAGCGAATGTTCACCAAGATCAGGCCGGGTGGGGAGATGCGGTGACGGAGGCTGCCATGAGGCGCGATGTGAAGCGAATGAAGGAGGCAGGTTTTGATTTTATCAGAGGGTCGCATTATCCGCATGCACCTGCTTTCTCTAAGGCTTGTGATGAGATGGGTATGTTATTCTGGGCGGAAGCTCCTTTTTGGGGGATTGGGGGATTCGGTCCTGACGGGTATTGGAACTCGAGCGCGTATCCCGTCTATGACAAACACAGACCGGATTTGATGCCAGTGCGTTACAGCAGTTGGGGGAGATGATTCGCATTCATCGCAATCATCCTTCTATTGTGGCATGGAGTATGTGTAATGAGGCTTTTTTCTCGGCACCGGAGGCTATGGACGGAGTGAGGGAGTTATTGAAAAAGATGGTGGCTTTGTCGCATCAGCTTGACCCGACACGGCCTGCTGCAATAGGTGGGGCGCAGCGTCCGTTGGGAGTGGGAAGAATTGATAAGCTGGGAGATATCGGTGGTTATAATGGAGATGGAGCCACTCAGCCTGATTTTCTGAATCCGGGGATTCCGGGAGTGGTTTCCGAATATGGCAGTACGACTGCCGACCGACCGGGAGAATATATGCCGGGGTGGGGAGATTTGGAAAAGAATGATGGATGGAAAGGTTATGAGTGGAGAAGCGGACAGGCTATCTGGTGTGGGTTTGATCACGGAAGTATTGCCGGAAGTCAGTTGGGCAAGATGGGGATAGTGGACTATTTCCGTATTCCCAAGCGTTCATGGTATTGGTATCGGAATGAATATAATCATATAGCACCTCCCGAATGGGCAAAGCCCGGTATTCGGCTAAAACTGAAGTTGGAAGCGGATAAGACAATGGGGATTCGTATTGATGGTACGGGATGATGTACAACTGACGGTGACGGTGCTGGATGCACAGGGAAAAAGAAATCAGTAATTCTCCCGAGGTGACATTAAAGTTGGTAGCAGGTCCCGGTGAGTTTCCTACGGGGACGTCCATTACTTTTAAACAAGATAGTGATATCCGTATACAGGATGGGAAAGCGGCTATTGCTTTCCGTTCGTATTATGCCGGAAAGACCCTTATCGAGGCTTCTTCTCCGGGATTGGTTCCACGTGTGGAACTGGTGTTTGAAGGGGCTCCTCAATATGTGCCGAATGTGACTCCACAGGTGCGAGAGCGTCCGTATGTTCGTTACACTTCAGCCAATAGGGAACGTCCGTTGCAGACTTTCGGACGTAATAATCCGACTTTTACCGACAGTCAGTCTGAAGGTTATGTGGCTGCATTGGCTGCCGATGGAAATGTGGCTACTTGGTGGCAGGCTGCGAAAGGGGATGCTTCGCCTTATTGGTTACTTGATACGGAAAAGGGATTGGATTTGCAACAAATTACTTTGGTTTTTCCGCAAACAGCTGTTTATCGATTCCGGGTGGAGGTGTCTGATGACCGGAAAGAATGGAGAGTGATAGAGGATATGAAGGAGAACCGGACGCCTGTTTCCCGATATGAGATACAGACGGATGCCGGAAAAGTAAAAGGGCGGTTTGTCCGGATTAGTTTCATGGACAATACTCAACAGATTCCGGCGGCATTGGCGGAAGTGACTGTCTTGGGATTTGTGAGGGAGTAACTATTGAACTTATTTGAATTCTTTCCACATTTGGGCTACTACGTCCAGATGTTCAATTTCTTCTTTCAAAAATGAACTGTAGTTGTGTTCGTCGGCTTCTATCTCTTCGGGGCTGACGAACTTACCTCCCTCAAAATGAATTTGATTTTCATTATCCAATGGAAGAATGTATAATAAGACTGTTTTTTAGAGGAAGCACCTTTGGATGAGCTTATTATGTGTTTAAGACTGAAACGGGGAAGGGTATTCCCATCGATGTATCGGCTATATTTCTTTTCAATCTCTTTGGCATATTTATCTGTATCTGTTTTACATGCATAGATATAGTCTTCCATCGGAATATCCAGTTTACCGGGTTCTTCGCTGTGGGTATTGCGCGGAAGTACGTAAATTTTTCCGATGCAGATGGGGGCTATCCGAAGAAACGGCATTCTTTGGTAACTCGTACCGATGGATTTTACAAGAATGTAGTTGACGGCAATGGAAATTATATATATTAATGGAGGGAGAATATGCGTTAATATGTAGAGAACAGGATAGGACAGGGGATTGAATAATAAATAAATGATACATAGTATGAATAAATGAATGCCGCTGAAGATGGCGATGATTCGAGTGGACCAACAATTCAAAATGGATATTTTATAATTGAAAAATGAAAATATCTTGTTGTAAACAATCGGCTCGATAAGATAGAACAAGGAAAAACTGAGGATTATAATTTCCAGTATAATGGGAACGGTGCGGTCAGGAATTAATGAATCTCCACTGATAAGTTTAATGACTGAGCATACAACAAGCGCCAACGTAGCATGCAATAGCACTAAGTTGGGGCGGTAGATGGGAGGTTTGGCCAGTCTGTATAATACATAAAGCAGACCGGCTAAACTACAGGCATATAAAACGTATGCATCGGAAAAAAAAATACATAAAATCATGCATACAATAGTAGGAATTAATCCTGTAGACATGATTAAATTCTTATACTCTAGTAATGATTTCATTCTCTCTATCTCTTTTATATCTTTATAACAAATAAGATATAAAATAGGTTTGCGGATTAGCCTTTAAATTTAATATGTTTTTCTGCATGATAGGAAGAACGTACCAGAGGCGCACTTTCTACTTCTTTAAATCCTTTTTTTAATCCTATTTCACGGTATATCCTGAACTGTTCGGGGTGATGTATTCTGCCACCGGATAGTGTTTGTGGGTGGGCTGCAGGTATTGGCCGATGGTCATTATTTTACAGCCGTGAGCCAAGAGGTCGTCCATAACCTGCTCTACTTCTTCTTGTGTCTCGCCTAATCCTACCATAATGCCGGATTTTGCCGTGATGCCATTGTCGGCTATCTGCTTGATTACCTTCAGGCTGGTGTCATAATCGGCGGCACTGCGCACCAGCGGGCTTATGCGCCGAACTGTCTCCATGTTGTGCGAAATGATATCGGGCTTGGCGTCGATAACTTGCTGTATCAGTTCGCTTTTTCCCTGAAAGTCGGGAATCAGTACTTCGGAGGTGGTTTCGGGGTTTAATCTTTTTATTTCAAGAATGGTTTTAGCCCAATGGGAAGCACCTAAATCATCCAAGTCATCGCGGTCTACCGAAGTGATGACGGCATGTGAGAGCTTCATTAATTGGATGGATTCTGCTACGTGGGTGGGTTCTTCTGTGTCGAGGGGAAGGGGGCGGCCGGTCTGTGTGTTACAGAATTTGCACGAACGGGTACAGATATTTCCGCCTATCATAAATGTGGCTGTTCCTTTTCCCCAGCATTCACCCATATTGGGACAACGACCACTGCTGCAGATGGTGTGCAGTTTGTGAGAATCTACAATATGTTTTGTTTCGGCATATCGTGCATTTGCACCTATGCTTATTTTCAGCCAGTCCGGTTTTTTAACGTGATTCATGGTTATTTGTTTTTTCAGGCACGGTAACCCGTGCCTGATAGATATCTATTATTTCAGATTCTCAATAAAGAAGTTGCTTACACGGGTGAGCAAGTGGTGGCGTGTATTGCCGCCAAAAATGCCATGGTTACGGTTGGTGTAAACCTGCATGTCAAATTGCTTGTCGGCTTGTACCAATGCTTCACTGTATTCGGCAGCATTCCGCAGATGTACATTGTCATCGGCCGAACCGTGAATCAATAACAATTCGCCGTGTAATTTGTTGGCGCGGTTGATGGCTGATGAGGCTTCGTAGCCTTCCATGTTTTCTTTGGGAGTGCGCATGAAGCGTTCTGTGTATACCGAGTCGTAGAAGCGCCAATCGGTAGGGGCGGCAATGGCGACGCCTGCCTTGAATATCGGAGTGCCTTCGCTCATTGACATCAATGTGTTGTAGCCACCGAAACTCCATCCCCAGATGCCGATGCGGTTGCCGTCTACATAGGGTAGTGTACTTAAGTATTTGGCGGCTTCTACCTGATCTTTCGGATTCTTTTTACTCCTAAACTCAAGTAGGTGCATTTTTCAAAAATCAGACCCTCGGCCACCGGTTCCGCGTCCGTCTACACATACCATGATGAAGCCTTGACCGGCCATATAAAGCTTCGAACATGCCGCCATCTCTACGGGCTCCAATTCCCCATTTGTCTGCAACTTCTTGTGAACCCGGTCCACTATATTGGTGCATGATAACAGGATATTTTTTGTTCGGATTGAAATTTGCGGGTTTCATTATCCAACCATTCAATTCCACACCGTCATTGGTCTTGAAACTAAATAGTTCTTTACTTGGCATATTCAGACGTGAAACTTGGTGTTTCAATGTGTTATTATCTACTAAGGTTGCCAATTCTTTACCATTATTGTCATTAAGGGTAATGACAGGAGGGGATGTTGATATTAGAGTAAGTATTTATGTAATACTTCATATTGTTACTGAAAATAGCTTTATGAGTTCCTTCCTGTTTGGATAGTTTGGTCTTTTTTTACCTTTGCCGTCCACTTTGTAGATAGCGGTGCGTAGCGGACTACCTTCATTGCTTTCAAAATAGAATGTGTTGGTAGCTTCATCCCATCCCAGGAAATCTTTCACTTCGAAGTTCCCTTTTGTGATTTGCTTAACCAGGTTTCCTCCGCTAGTGTAAAGATAGAGATGGTTATAACCGTCTTTTTCACTCATCACCACAAAGTTTTTTGGATAGAAAACGATGTTGGAGTAGGCTTCTTCTTTAATGTATTGGGGAGCTTCATCACGTACCATCAGTTTACACAATGTACTTCGTGGATTGGCAAAGTAGAGGTCGAAACGGTTTTGATGACGGTTCAAAGTCATGATTGCCAACGCATTCTCATCATCCGTAAACTTGATGCGAGGGATATAACCGTCTGCATCTAGAGGCAAGTCCATCTTGCGGGTTACCTTACTTTTTATATCAAAAGTATGAACGGTTACTTTGGAATTGTCAATTCCTGGCATAGGGTATTTGTATTCATATTCTCCCGGATAAGTGCTGAATTTCTCTAATGCGGGAACCATACCTTTGTATAATGGAAAAGAATACATAGGTACTTGACTCTCATCAAAACGGATATAGGCAAGCATCTGGCTGTCTGCACTGAAGTCGAAAGCACGGTTGAAGCCGAATTCCTCTTCATATACCCAGTCGGGAATACCATTTAGCACTTCGTTGAATTTGCCGTCTTTGGTTACTTGTGATTCACTGTTGCCAAACAATAATTTTACCAGATAGATATTATTATCACGTACAAAAGCTATCTGATTGCCATCCGGCGAGAATAAAGGAACCTGTTGTGGACCGTTTTCTGAGAGCGGTTCCATTTTATTGTTTTTTACGTTGAAAATATAGTAATTGGCGGTAAACGAACGACGATAAATAGGTTTGGTTTCAGTCTGTATTAGAATCAGTTTTTCATCGGGTGACATGATATAGTCATCAAATGACTTGATGCTACAGTCACGGGCCGTATTTACATCGAAGATGGTACCTGTTTCTTTGCCGGTCTTGAAAGAATACTGTATGATTTTTTTGCCATCGGCACTCATTTGGGTATAATGTTCTCCATCCAACATCGGTTTGATACCTCTGATTCCTTCGGCACGATACGTTCTGTTTGCTACGTCTTGCAAGACTTACTTGTTGGGCTCTGACTGTCAGCAAGCAGAAGAATAAAATAATAAATATACTTAATTTTCTCATAATAGATAAATTCTTTAAATGATAATCAAAGACAAAGGTAAAACTTTTGTTTGAAAATACGTATCTTTGTCCCGCAAAATAAGTTCATGAACAGAGAGATGCTTTATAACGACTTATCCGGCTTTTTAGCTATGCACTTTCCTTGTAAAGTGCAGAAGATTTCTATTAATGCCGGATTTACTTGTCCTAACCGTGACGGCTTGGTAGGATACGGAGGTTGCACTTATTGTAATAATCAAACATTTAATCCGGCCTATTGCCATACGGGAAAGTCTGTTGCTCAGCAGTTGGAAGAAGGAAAGCGGTTCTTTGTACGCAAATATCCGGAAATGAAATATCTGGCCTATTTTCAGGCTTACACCAATACGTATGGGGAACTGGAAGAGTTGAAAAGAAAATACGAAGAGGCACTGATGGTAGAGGATGTGGTAGGACTGGTGATAGGAACTCGTCCGGACTGTATGCCGATATCATTACTGGATTATTTGGAAGATCTTGGTAAACGCACTTTTTGTATTAGTGGAGTATGGCATTGAAAGTACGGATGATGAAACGTTGCGCCGGATAAACCGGGGGACATACTTTCGCCGTTTCTGCGGAGGCTGTTCGGAAGACTGCAGAGAGAGGGATTTTAGTAGGAGGGCATATAATTCTTGGTTTGCCCGGAGATGAAAGAGAAATGTTAATCAGACAGGCAGGAGTACTTTCACAATTACCTCTGACTACTTTAAAGCTGCATCAGTTACAACTTATTAAAGGTACGCGCATGGCGAGTGAATATGTGAAAAGAGCCTGAAGCTTTCCATCTTTATACAGCTGATGAATATGTTGATTTGGTTATTGATTATATAGAACATCTTCGTCCGGACATCGTACTGGAGCGTTTTTGTTTCCCAATCACCTAAAGAATTGTTGATAGCTCCTGATTGGGGATTGAAAAATTATGAATTTACGGATAAGGTGAAAAAACGGATGAGAGAAAAAGATGCCTGGCAAGGCAAATACTATAAATATTAAAAGAAGAAAACAGATATGGAAATCAAAGGAAAAGTACATTATGTGGGAGTGAATGACCGTAACAAGGCTTTGTTTGAGAACTTGTGGCCGTTACCTTACGGTGTGTCTTATAACTCTTATTTGATTGACGACGAGATGGTCGCTTTGGTGGATACAGTAGACGTATGCTATTTTGAGGTTTATTTGAAGAAAATTCGTAGCATTATCGGTGATAAACCTATCAATTATTTGATTATAAATCATATGGAACCAGACCATTCCGGTTCTATCAGTTTGATCAAGCAATATTATCCTAACATTGTGATTGTCGGTAACAAGAAGACTTTCGAAATGATTGAAGGGTATTATGGTGTAGGCGGTGAGCGTTATGTAGTGGGTGAAGGAGATTTTCTAGCTTTGGGACATCATAGACTGCGCTTTTCATTGATTCCGATGGTTCACTGGCCCGAAACGATGGTTACTTTTGATGAAACGGAAGGTATTTTGTTTTCCGGTGACGCTTTCGGTTGTTTTGGTGCATTGAATGGTGGTGTAGTTGATACAAATATTAATACAGATATTTATTGGAATGAAATGGTGCGCTATTATTCTAATATTGTAGGCAAATATGGTGCGCCGGTACAGAAGGCCTTACAGAAATTGCAAAACTTGAAAATAACGACTGTTTGTTCTACTCATGGTCCGGTATGGACAGAGGAAATTCCTCGTGTGGTACGTATTTATGACCGTTTGAGTCGTTATGAGGCCGAAGAAGGGGTTGTAATAGCTTATGGCTCGATGTATGGTAATACAGAGGAGGTGGCAGAAGCTATTGCAGAAGAACTGAGCAAGCAGGGAATTCGTAATATCGTGATGCATAATGTTTCTCATACCAGTCATTCTTTTATTATTGCGGATGTATTCAAATATAAAGGACTGATTGTGGGATGCCCCACTTATAATACTCAGATGTATCCGGAAATGGAAGCTCTGCTGAGCAAGCTGGCTTCTCGCGAGATAAAGGGACGTTATCTGGGATATTTTGGCTCATTTACATGGGCTAGCGCTGCTGTGAAGAAAATTGCAGAGTTTAATGATAAGTTGAAATTTGAGCCTGTCGGAAATCCTGTAGAAATGAAACATAGCATGAAGGCCGAAACTAACACTCAGGCAAAGGAGTTGGCTAAGGCTATGGCTGATCGTTTGAAAGCGGATAGAAAATAAATCTTGTGATAGCATACAAATGACGCAAATGACACATGATTGATAAGATCAAGCTTGTGACAATTGCGTCATTCGTGTTCTAAAGAGGGATATTCAGTAAATGTCTCTAAAAAATAAGATGGCATATGAAGATGATAGGGCATGACCATTTCATATGCCATTCTTATTGTCATTTTTCCGTGCTTTCTCACATAATTCTATCCGACAGGACATGACGTTCCGGAAGAAGTCTGATGACCTCTTCTGATTCTGTGAGTAAAATCATATCATGCTGCTTTTAGCTGTTTTGTTTCTGATTTTTTCTATCATCAGTATGGCATTTG
>VOFK01000218.1_pt1 | contig 24001 bp, 30 predicted proteins | sample 5384121 | NCBI WGS metagenome assembly VOFK01 (sample SAMN12384730, study PRJNA508395) | human gut metagenome | isolation source: healthy gut J | host: Homo sapiens | reverse complement strand
CGGTTAAGCGGCGGGGTTAGCCTATGCAGAGCATACTTGACGCGATTAACGAATGGATAAAGGAAATCCTCATTGGAGCCATTAACGGTAATCTGTCAACTATGTTCGGGGACGTAAACGAAAAAGTCGGAACTATCGCCGCAGAGGTAGGACAGACCCCGCAGGGGTGGAACGCAGGCATATTTTCCATGATACAGAGCTTGTCGGAAAATGTGATTGTACCCATTGCGGGGCTTGTCATTACCTACGTTCTATGCGTGGAGCTTATCAGCATGGTAACGGAAAAGAACAATATGCACGATATTGACACGTTCATGTTCTTTAAGTGGTTTTTCAAGGCGTGGGTAGCGGTGTATCTCGTTACCCACACCTTTACTATCACTATGGCGGTGTTCGATATGGCGCAGCACGTTGTTTCCGGCGCAGCGGGCGTGATCGGCGGCGATACGAATATCGACGTTGACGCCGCCCTCTCGTCCATGCAAGCCGGACTTGACGCTATGGAAATCCCCGAACTGTTACTGCTCGTTATGGAAACAAGCCTTGTGAGCCTTTGCATGAAAATCATGTCGGTGCTTATCACGGTTATCCTGTACGGCAGAATGATAGAAATTTACCTTTACTGTTCGGTATCGCCTATCCCGTTTGCAACTATGACTAACAGAGAGTGGGGACAGATAGGCAATAACTACTTAAAAGCCCTGTTCGCCCTCGGTTTTCAAGGCTTCCTCATAATGATATGCGTCGGCATTTATGCGGTTTTGATTGGCAGCATGATTGTAGCGGATAACCTGCACAGCGCGATTTTCCCTTGCAGCCTACACCGTGATTTTGTGCTTCTCCCTATTCAAAACAGGCGCACTTGCGAAGTCAATCTTTAACGCCCATTAAAGACCGAAAGGAGGAGGTTTTCACTTGGCGTATGTACCCGTACCCAAAGACTTATCAAAAATCAAAACGAAAGTCGCTTTTAATCTGACAAAGCGGCAGATTATATGTTTTGCGGCAGCCCTCGCTATGGGACTACCGCTTTTCTTTTTGCTCAAAGACAGCGCGGGAACAAGCATGGCGGCATTTGCAATGATTGTCGTTATGCTTCCCTGCTTCCTCTTGGCAATGTATGAAAAACACGGGCAGCCCCTTGAAGTCGTGATAAAGAACGTCATTCAGACAAAGTTTATCCGACCAAAGGAACGCCCCTATCAGACGGAAAATTTTTATGCCGTCATAGAAAAACAACGAAAACTGGAAAAGGAGGTATCGGCTATTGTCAATGGCAGAACGAAAAACCATGACCCGCGCGGTAAAAAATCCCGTGAAGCGTAAGCTGACCCGCGCAGAAAAGAAAGAAATCGCCGCCGTGATACAGGCGGCAAAGGGCGACGGGAAGCCCCACACCGCACAACAGACCATTCCCTACTTGCAGATGTACCCGGACGGGATTTGCAGGGTAACGGAAAAGAAATACAGTAAAAGCCTTGTCTTTGAAGATATTAACTATCAGCTTGCACAGGCAGACGATAAGACCGCCATTTTTGAAAACTGGTGCGATTTTCTCAACTACTTTGACGCTTCCGTTTCGGTGCAGCTCTCTTTCATCAATCAGGGCGCAAGAAAGGAAAAGGCACAGGCGGCTATCGAAATTCCGGCGCAGGACGACGCTTTTAACTCTATCCGCAGGGAGTACGCGGATATGCTGAAAAATCAGCTTGAAAAAGGCAACAACGGACTGGAAAAATGCAAGTACATCACGTTTTCCATTGAAGCGGATAATCTTGCGGCGGCAAAAGCCCGCCTTTCCCGTATCGAAACCGACGTACTCAATAATTTTAAGGTGCTTGGCGTAACCGCCCGCCCCATGAACGGACAGGAACGCTTGAACGTACTGCATGGGATTTTCCACCCGGAGGGCGAGCCGTTCCGTTTCTCTTGGGACTGGCTTGTACCGTCCGGGCTTACCACAAAGGACTTTATCGCCCCGTCCTCGTTCCGTTTTGGCGACGGGCGCACGTTCCGCATGGGGCGAAAACTCGGTGCGGTTAGGTTCCTTGAAATCCTTGCGCCGGAGCTGAATGACCGTATGCTTTCGGACATTCTCGACCTTGAAAACGGGATTATCGTCAATCTGCATATCCGCAGTATCGACCAGAGCGAAGCAATCAAGACTATCAAGCGCAAGATAACCGACCTCGACAAGATGAAGATTGAGGAACAGAAAAAGGCGGTACGCAGCGGGTATGACATGGATATAATTCCGTCCGACCTTGCCACCTTTGGCAGCGAAGCAAAGAACCTGTTGCAGGATTTACAGAGCAGAAATGAAAGAATGTTTCTGCTGACGTTCCTTGTGGTAAACATGGCAGACACAAAACGGAAACTGGATAATGACGTATTTGCTACGGCGGGCTTTGCACAGAAAAACAACTGCGCGCTGACCCGCCTTGACTATTTGCAGGAAGCGGGCTTTATGTCCTCTATCCCTCTTGGGGAGAACCTTATCCCCATTCAAAGAGGGCTTACGACCAGTAGCACCGCTATTTTTATCCCGTTCATCACGCAGGAGCTTTTCCAAAGGGGTGCAGCCCTTTACTACGGCTTAAATGCGCTGTCAAACAACATGATACTCTGCGACCGCAAGCAACTGAAAAACCCAAACGGGCTTATTCTTGGAACACCGGGAAGCGGTAAATCCTTTGCGGCAAAACGGGAAATGACAAACGCCTTTCTCATTACCGACGACGATATTATCATCTGCGACCCGGAAGCAGAATATTTTTCCCTTGTGCAGCGTTTGGGCGGGCAAGTGATACGCCTGTCGCCTGCCGGAAAAGGCATGGACGGCAAGCCCCAGTATGTGAACCCTATGGATATTAACCTCAACTACTCCGAGGACGACAACCCGCTTGCCTTGAAATCCGACTTTATCCTTTCCCTCTGCGAGCTTGTTATCGGCGGCAAAGAGGGCTTGCAGCCCGTGGAAAAGACCGTCATTGACCGCGCCGTTAGGAATGTGTACCGACCTTTCCTTGCAGACCCCGACCCGGCAAAAATGCCGATTTTGGGCGACCTCTACAACGAACTGCTGAAACAGCCGGAGCCGGAAGCTGCCCGCATTGCGGCGGCATTGGAGCTTTATGTTTCCGGCTCTCTGAACGTCTTTAACCACCGTACCAACGTGGAGCTTTCTAACCGCCTTGTCTGCTTTGATATTAAGCAGCTTGGAAAGCAGCTCAAAAAGTTAGGTATGCTCATTGTGCAAGACCAGGTGTGGAACCGCGTTACCGTCAACCGCGCCGAGAAAAAGGCAACCCGTTACTATATGGACGAATTTCATTTGCTTTTGAAAGAGGAACAGACCGCAGCCTATTCTGTGGAGATTTGGAAGCGTTTTCGTAAATGGGGCGGCATACCGACCGCTATCACGCAGAACGTCAAAGACCTTTTAAGCAGCCGCGAAGTCGAGAATATCTTTGAAAATTCCGATTTTGTCCTCATGCTCAATCAGGCACAGGGCGACCGGGCTATCCTTGCAAAGCAGCTTAACATCTCCCCGCAGCAGATGAAGTATGTAACCCATACCGAAGCGGGCGAGGGGCTTATCTTTTACGGGAATGTGGTGCTGCCGTTCATTGACCGCTTCCCGACGGACACCGAGCTTTACCGTCTGCTTACGACAAAGCCGGAGGAAGTGAGCAAGCCATGAAAACAGACGTAATCATCAACCGCGACGCCCTCTATGCCCTGCGGGAGCTTCCGAGCGAAAGCGTGAACTGCTGCGTCACAAGCCCGCCTTACTATGGACTAAGGGACTACGGGCTTGACGCACAGATTGGACGTGGAGGACACGCCGGAGCAGTACATTGACAGGCTTGTAGAAGTATTCCGGGAGCTGCGCCGGGTACTCAAAGACGACGGGACGTTTTGGCTGAATATCGCAGACACTTACTGCGGCACAGGCATGAAAGCGGGCTGCAAGCAAAAGGATTTAATCGGTATTCCGTGGCAGCTTGCTTTTGCCCTGCGCTCTGACGGGTGGTATCTGCGGAGCGATATTATCTGGCTGAAAGAAAACCCTATGCCGGAAAGCTGCCGCGACCGACCGAGCCGCTGCTATGAGCATATCTTTTTACTGACGAAATCAAAGAAATATTACTATGACGCTGCCGCCATTGCAGAGCCGATCGCGCCGGGAACGGCTGCGCGCTACAGGCAAGGGCGCGGCGCAGGACACAAATATGCCGAGGAAGTACCCGGACAGGGCAAGGTACAGGGTATCAATAAAACCCGCAGCGGCGGCTATTATGACGACGCCCTTATGCCGACCACAAGGAACAAGCGGGACGTTTGGCTTATCAATACCGTACCGTATAAGGGCGGGCATTTTGCCGCCTATCCCCCGAAGCTCGCGGAAACGTGCATACTGGCGGGCTGTCCGAAAGGCGGCGTTGTCCTTGACCCGTTTTTTGGAAGCGGCACCACCGGGCTTGCAGCGAAAAGCCTTGACCGCCGCTATATCGGCATTGAACTGAACGCCGAGTATTGCGCCCTTGCAGGGGCGCGGATTGGAGGTGGTAACACTTGAAAGACCCATTAAAGCCCCGTGATAAAATCACGCAGAAAATGACCCGCGACGGGGCTATCGCAGAAAATCAGACCACGGGAGACACGGAACGTATCAGCAACCGCATACGGGACGCGGATTTACAAAAGACCCCGGAACAACAGGCGGCACAGGACGCTATGCAGCTTCCCCCGGTATCTGATACAAGCCCGCTTCCCCATGTGCCGGGAGCTGCCCCCAAAGCGGACACAGGCAAAACGGAGCGCGTCATGGAGCATATCGAAGCCGCCCATACCCGCAAAGCGTCTAAAAAAGCGGTACGAAAGGCACAGGCAGAAGCTACCGCCGGGACGAAATCTTCCCGGCTGCAATTTACCGACGAGGAACGCGCTGCCCCGGAGCTTGAAAAGTATATCAAGAAATCCGATAAAGCCGCCGACCGCTTGGATAAGGCAAAGGCAGCTATCCCCAAAGAAAAGAAACTGGTAAAAGAGCGCACCTTTGACGAAACCACCGGGAAAGGCAAGACCCGCCTGCACTTTGAGGAAAAGGACAAGCCGCCCGGATTTAAGGAGAAGCACAACCCGCTATCCCGCCCCACACAGGAAGCCGGGATTTTGGTACATAACAAAATCCATTCTGTCGAAAAGGATAATTCCGGCGTGGAGGGCGCACACAAGAGCGAGGAAGCCGCAGAACGGGGATTGAAGTACGGGGCGCGGAAAATCAAGCAGGGCTACCGCAGCCATAAGCTGAAACCCTACCGAGAAGCGGCAAAGGCAGAAAAAGCGGCTTTTCGGGCAAATGTGGATTTTCAGTATCACAAAACGCTGCACGACAATCCGCAGCTTACCTCTAACCCTATTTCCCGCTTTTGGCAGAAGCAGCAAATCAAACGGCAGTATGCAAAGGAAGCCCGCAATACCGCAAAGGGTATCAAGAGCGCGGCAGAACGCACCCGCAAAGCGGCAGCCAAAGCCGCCGAGAAAACGAAGCAGACCGCGGCATTTGTGGCAAGGCACCCGGCGGGTGTGGCAATCGCTGTCGGGGTGCTGCTGCTCTTTATCATGGTTATGTCCGGGCTGTCCTCTTGTGGGGCAATGTTTTCCGGCACGTTAAACGGCGTGCTTGGAACGTCCTATACGTCCGAGGACAGCGACCTTGTGGAAGTGGAAAACAGCTACGCAGGATTGGAAAACGAGCTGCAAAGCAGGATTGACAATATCGAGCGCGACAATCCGGGCTATGACGAGTACCGCTATGACCTTGCAAATATCGGGCACAACCCCCATGAATTAGCGTCCTATCTGACCGCAAAATACCAAAGCTACACCCGCGCCGAGGTACAGAGCGAATTACAACGGATTTTCAATCAGCAATACAAGCTGACGCTGACCGAGGAAGTGGAAATACGCTACCGGGAGGAAGAACGCACCGACACATGGACAGATGAGGACGGCAACGAGCATACGGACACCTACACGGTACAAGTGCCTTATGAGTATTACATCTTGAACGTCAAGCTGACGAATACCCCACTATCCACCATTGCGGAAAACAATCTGACCCCGGAACAACTGGAAATGTACCGGGTGTACTTGCAGACAAGCGGGAACAAGCCCCTTATCTTTGGCGGCGGCTCTCCCGACACTTCCGCGTCCGAGGATTTAAGCGGCGTGGACTTTGTAAACGGAACGCGCCCCGGTAATACCGCTATCGTTGACCTTGCAAAGCAGCAAGTCGGAAATGTGGGCGGCTATCCGTATTGGAGCTGGTACGGCTTCAACTCCCGCGTGGAATGGTGCGCCTGTTTCGTGTCCTGGTGCTACGGGCAAATGGGACTTTCCGAGCCGCGCTTTGCCGCCTGCCAGTCGCAGGGTATTCCGTGGTTTACCTCTCACGGGCAATGGGGCGCGCGGGGCTATGAGAATATTGCCCCCGGTGACGCTATCTTTTTTGACTGGGATTTAGACGGAAGCGCAGACCATGTAGGGCTTGTTATCGGCAGGGACGCAAACCGCGTTTATACCGTGGAGGGCAATTCCGGCGACGCCTGCAAGATTAAGAGCTATCCCCTTGACTATGCCTGTATCAAAGGGTACGGGCTGATGAACTGGAACTGACACATTTTTTGAAAATCGAAAGGAGAAAAATTTTATGGCAATGAGTAAAATCGAAAGAATTGAAAAGGAAATCCAAAAGACCCGTGAGAAAATCACGGAGTATCAGAACAAGCTGCGCGGACTGGAAGCACAGAAAACCGAAGCGGAAAATCTGCAAATCGTTCAGCTTGTGCGCTCTATGCGCCTTACCCCGCAGGAGCTTACCGCTATGCTTGCGGGCGGCGGTATTCCGGGCATTGCCCCTATGCCCGCAGACTATGAGGAACAGGAGGACAATGCAGATGAAGAATAAAATCCTTGCAAGCCTTACCGCACTTTGCGCCGCCCTTGTCCTTGTGGGCGGCTTTTCCGTTACTGCCTACGCGCAGACCCCGACGGAGGAAACCGACGACAGCGGCGTAATCGTGGAAACCGAGCCGCAGCCCTTGACCCCGGAGGGCAACATGACCCTTGTGGACGACATCGACGGGGACGCTGCCGAGGATAAGCAGTTTATCGTCGTGAAAAGCAAAGGCGGCAACTATTTTTACATTATCGTTGACCGGGCAGCCGAGGGCGGAAAATTCCGTCCACTTCCTAAATCAAGTAGACGAAAGCGACCTTATGGCGATTATCGGGGAGGAACAGACCGAGCAGCCCCCGGCTGTCTGCAACTGTACCGAGAAATGCAAGGCGGGCGAAGTAAACACCGCCTGCCCCGTCTGCTCTGTCAACATGGATAGCTGCACAGGCAAGGAAGCCGCGCCGGAGGAACCCGCCGAGCAGGAGCAGCCCCAAAACGGCATGGGCGGGCTTTTGATTTTCCTTGTTGTGGGACTTCTTGGCGGCGCAGCCCTCTACTACGTTAAGTTTATGAAACCGAAGCAGAACGTAAAAGGCAGCACCGACCTTGACGAGTTTGATTTTGACGAATACGACGAGGACGAGCCGGAGGAAGAAACTGACAGCGCAGACACCGAACAGGAGGACGAGGAAGAATGAAACTTGTGATTTGTGAGAAACCCAGCGTCGGGGCGGCGGTTGCCGCCGCCCTTGGCGTAAGGGAGAAGAAAGACGGATATATCGAGGGGAACGGTTATGTTATCTCTTGGTGTATCGGGCATTTGGTAGGACTTGCGGAAGCTGCCGCCTATGGGGAACAGTACAGGAAATGGAGCTATGACAGCTTACCCATTCTGCCGCAGGAATGGCAGTACACCGTAGCCGCCGACAAGGGAAAACAATTCAAAATCTTAAAAGACCTCATGCACAGCGCCGACGTTTCGGAAGTCGTGAACGCCTGCGACGCAGGACGCGAGGGCGAGTTGATTTTCCGATTTGTCTATCATCAAGCGGGCTGCAAGAAGCCCTTTACCCGTCTTTGGATTTCCTCTATGGAAACGGACGCCATCAAAAGCGGCTTTGACAATCTGAAGGACGGGCGCAGGTATGACGCCCTCTATCATTCCGCACTATGCAGGGCAAAGGCTGACTGGCTTATCGGTATTAACGCGACCCGCCTTTTCTCCTGCCTGTATGGAAAGACCTTGAACGTGGGGCGTGTGCAGACCCCGACCCTAAAAATGCTTGTAGACCGGGACGCTGCCATTATGAACTTCAAGAAAGAAAAATATTACCATGTGCGCCTTATGCTCCCCGGCGCAGAAGCGGCAAGCGCGAAGATCTGCGCCGCTGATGAAGCGGGCAAACTGAAAGCGGCCTGCGAAGCGTCGGCGGCTGTCTGCACTTCCTTGACCCGTGAAAATAAAACCGCTATACCGCCGAAGCTCTTTGACCTTACCTGTCTGCAAAGGGAAGCAAACCGTATCTACGGGTACACGGCAAAGCAGACCTTTGACCTTGCACAGACACTTTATGAAAAGAAGCTGCTTACTTATCCGAGAACGGACAGCAACTATCTGACCGACGACATGGGCGACACAGCGGCGAGTATCGTATCGCTGCTTTGCGGCAAGCTGCCCTTTATGGCGAGCGCAGCCTATGAACAGAGTATTTCCCGCGTTCTGAACAGCAAAAAAGTATCAGACCACCACGCCATTATCCCCACTATGGAAATTGCAAAAACTGACCTTACTACGCTGCCGGAAAGTGAAAGAAATATCCTTACCCTTGCCGGGGCGCGTCTGCTTATGGCAACCGCAGAGCCGCACGTTTACGAAGCGGTAACGGCGGTTTTCTCCTGCGCCGACCATGAATTTACGGCAAAGGGAAAGGCGGTAATCGCTGCCGGGTGGAAAGAGATTGAACGGCTTTACCGGGCGACCCTCAAAAAGAAGCCGGACAGCGACGACGAAAACGAGCTTGTGTTAGATGTGCCGGACTTTTCCGAGGGGCAGACCTTTGAAAACCCGGCGGCAAAAGTGACGGAGCATGACACCACGCCCCCGAAGCCCCACAATGAAGCGTCCTTACTTTCTGCTATGGAACGCGCCGGGAATGAGGACACCGACCCGGACGCAGAACGCCGGGGGCTTGGTACGCCTGCTACCCGCGCCGCCGTCATTGAAAAGTTAGTCAAAGGCGGCTTTGTGGAGCGCAAGGGCAAGCAGCTATTTCCCACCAAAGACGGCACAAATCTTGTCTGCGTCCTGCCGGACAGCTTAACTTCTCCGCAGCTTACGGCTGCATGGGAAAACAATCTGACGCAGATTGCAAAGGGCAACGCCGACCCTGCCGCTTTCATGCAGGGTATTGAAGCTATGGCACAGGAGCTTGTAAAAACCTATGCTTCCGTGTTGGGCGAGAAACAGGAGCTTTTCAAGACAGAAAAAACAGAGCTTGGGAAGTGTCCCCGCTGCAAGTCCCCGGTCTATGAGGGAAAGAAAAACTACTACTGTTCCAACAAAGAGTGCGGCTTTACCATGTGGAAAAATGACCGCTTCTTTGAGGAACGTAAAACCGTCTTTACCCCGAAGATTGCCGCAGCACTCTTGAAATCCGGCAAGGCAAAAGTCAAAAAGCTGTACTCTCCGAAAACAGGCAAAACCTATGACGGAACGGTACTTTTAGCTGATACGGGCGGCAAGTATGTGAATTACAAAGTAACCATTTCAAAGGACAAAGAACTGGAATAGCAAGCATAGGAAGCGGGTACCCACTTCCGTAAAATCCCTGCCACTCTAACCGAGCTTGGCGGGGATTTTGCTTGTTGGGAAGTTTCCCAAACCCTCTAAAAATCCTCAAAAATCTTTGGCAGAAATGCGGGCGCACCGTAGTAGGACTATGTAACCACAAACGCAGCGTCCGCGCTGCCATACGCGAAAGGAGGTTTTACACATGGCAAGTTTGCGCGACAGCGTAAAGGACTATCAAGAGGAACTTAGGGACGGTATCGCATGGGTAGCATTTTGGAAAGAGGGGCGTTCATGGAACGCCGAGCTGTTTCATCTTGAAGTGGACGGTACTTTAGAACCGTTTGACAGGAGCCGGTTAGAGGAAATCAAAGGCATTGACCCCGCCGCCGTTATCTTAAACGGCTACTATTGCGGGCATTTAGGCGAGGACATGAGCCTTGACGAGCTGACCGCCGGAGTGCGTTACCACTACGAAAACAGCATGAACGACATTGACGGTTTTATCGGAGCGCATGACGACAGGCTTCCCCCGGAGGTTATCGAGGAAGCGAGGGCAGCCGCCCATGAAGCGGGGCTTCCCTTTTCCGAAAAGCCCTACCGGGACGGGGAGGATTTTAACCCCTATGTATTTGACGGGAGCATGAGCATTGAGGACTACGAGCTTATGCACCGCATGATTGAAAAAGAAAGGAGCGAGCAAATGGACGAATGGAAAACAGGTTATTCCTCATACGACCGCGACAGACTGGAAGCCGCCGACAAGATGAAGATTGAGCGCGGTATCTATTTTGAAACGAAAAACGCGGATATTTCCCCGCTGACCGCCTTACCTCTTGCCGAGCTTGTGAAGCTGCGGGAGGAAAGCGCGGCTGCGGAACAGACCGTTTTTGAAAATCTGAAAGTACAGGCTTCCGCATGGGAGGAACAGGCAGGAAAGACCCTGCTATTTGACAAAGCGATTGAGTATGCGAGAATACCCGAAGTGAAGCATACGGCGAACAAGTGGCAGGACGAGGACAACGACCGCCACACCATCAGCAACCGGGTATATAAAATGAGCTACCATGTATACGAAAATACCCGCTACGACAAGGCAGCACAGATCTATCCCGTATTCCTATACGTTATCTTGGAACGTCTACACCAACAGCCCCCACGGATACGGACAGGCGAAAATCGCCGGACAGGACAGAAAGGTATTTGCTGACCGGGCAGCTATGGAAAAATATCTGAATGGGCGTATCAAGGCGTATGAAAAACTTTTTACGGAAATCTCCCCGGCTATCCCGCCGGAATACGCGGAACAGTTTAGGGTAAACGGGCAGCTCTTACCGGGCTACACCGTAGAGGGCGAGGAAATCAAACAGCCCGCCGCCGACATTCCCGCCGCTGCACCGAGAACCGAACCGGGACAGGAAACGGAACAGTTTGCAATCCTGATTGACAGCCACACCCGTTTTGAAACGGGAGAACCGGGCGGCTACTGGCTTTCCATGCCCGCCACAAAGAAAGAACTTCACAAAGCTATGCAAAGCGTCGGCATTACCGCTGACAATCCGCAGGATTTTTTCATTCATGGGTATTCTGACCGGGAGGACAGACACATTGCCCTGCCGTATGACATGGTATGCGCGGCACAGGTGGACGAGCTGAACTTCCTTGCGGCACGACTGGAAACCCTTGACGCTTCCGGGATTGCCGCGCTGAACGCAGCCACGCAGCGCAGGAATGGTTTTGAGAATATCGGGCAGCTCATTGACTTTACCTATAACGAGGACTTTTTCGTGCATATCCCCGAAGTACATAATCCCCGCGAATTGGGCGATTATTACCTTAACAAATCCGGCATGGTGCAAATGCCCGCTGAATGGAAAACCAGCATTGACCTTATCGCCTTTGGGCGAAACGCCGCCGCACAGGAAAAAGGCAGCTTTACCGAATACGGCTACCTTGTGGAAAGCGGCGACGCATGGGAGAAACACTTTGAGGGACGGGACGTGCCGGAGGAATACCGCATTATGAGCTACCCGCAGCCGACCATCGAACTGGACGCAGCCCCGGCAGTACAGACGGCGACCATTCCCGAAGCACAGCAGCAGGAGCCGCGCCCGGTTATCCCTATCGTGCTGACGAGCGAGAAGCCAGCCGAAAAGCTCAAAGAGATTACCGACCGTTTGGAGCAAGGCATTACGGAACTGTTCGACAGCGAGCGTTACAAGGAATATCTGCGCGTCATGTCAAAGTTTCATAATTACAGCTTTAACAATACGCTGCTGATCGCCATGCAAAAGCCCGACGCTTCCCTTATCGCCGGATTTTCCGCATGGAAAAATAACTTTGGACGAAACGTGATGAAAGGACAAAAGGGTATCAAAATCCTTGCCCCGTCGCCCTTTAAGATTAAAAAGGAAATGGAGAAAATCGACCCGCAGACACAAAAGCCTTTATCGGCAAGGACGGAAAGCCCGTAACCGAGGAAAAGGAAATCACAATCCCCGCCTTTAAGGTGGTATCGGTCTTTGACGTATCGCAGACCGAGGGCAAGGAAATCCCCGACATTGCCGTAAATATGCTGACCGGAGATGTGGAGCATTACAAGGACGTTTTCGCTGCCCTTGAAAAGACTTCCCCTGTTCCCGTTGCCTTTGAGAAAATCGAGGGCGGCGCACACGGGTACTACCACTTGGAGGACAAGCGCATTGCCCTTGATGAGGGTATGAGCGAGCTGCAAACCTTAAAGACCCTTATCCATGAAATCGCCCATGCGAAGCTGCACGACATTGACCTAAACGCCCCTTTGGAGGACTTGGAGAACAGACCCGACCGCCGCACCCGTGAGGTACAGGCAGAAAGTATTGCCTATACCGTGTGCCAGCATTACGGGCTTGATACCTCTGATTATTCCTTTGGGTATGTTGCCGGGTGGAGTGCCGGACGGGAGCTTGCTGAACTGAAAAGCTCTCTTGAAACAATCCGCAGCACCGCAGCGGAAATCATCAACAGCATTGATGAACATATCGCAGAGCTGCAAAAGGCACAGGAACAGGCGCAGACTTCCGAGGTACAGGAAATCGGGCAAGACGCACCACCGCAGGAGCAGCCGGAAATCCCCGTACCCGACGCCACTATCAGCATAAAAGAAATTCAGGACTACGGCTATTCTTGGGACGGTATGTTTCCGCTGAAACAGGAAGCCGCCGAGCGTTTGTTTACACAGGACGGTATCGAGGTATTCCGTATCTATGAGGACGGCACCGAGGGAGCTGTTACCAGTCTGACCGATTTACAGGAACACGCAGAAAAAGGCGGCTTGTTCGGTGTGGAAAAGGAAACTTGGGAAGCCCTGTATGAATACAACGCCATGAAGCAGCAGCTACGGGAAATGAGCCGACAAAGGGAAGCTCACTCTATGGCAAAGAGGACAGCTACGGGATTTATCAGTTAGCCCGCGGCGACGCCACAAGGGACTTGTACTTTGAGCCTTACGACCGCCTGCAGGCGACGGGACACACCGTAGACCGGGCGAATTATGAGCTTATCTACACCGCGCCCCTTACGGCAGACATTACCCTTAACAGCATTTGGGAAAAATTCAATATCGACCACCCGAAAGATTTTAAGGGACACAGCCTTTCCATTTCTGACATTGTGGTGCTTCATCAAAGCGGCGGGAATACCGCCTACTATGTAGACAGTATCGGTTTTCAGAATGTGCCGGAGTTTTTACAGGAGAAGCAGCCGCAGCTTATCCCCGACGAGCATTTGACCGGGGAACAGATTAAAACGCCGCGCGGCAGTTTTTAGCTGTATCGGATATGAGTGTTGAACAGATGAAAGAAGCCGGGTATGGACTTCATCATCAATCCGACGACGGGAAATATCTGATTATGGGAAACGGTACGCGGGCTTTTGCCGTTGCCGCCGAACAGCCGGAAAAAGCTAACCCGTTAAAACATATCGAGGACACTATCGAGCAGAACGACAATAACTTTGACGGTATCATCAACAACACGCCGCAGACGCCGACCGTGGACGCTCTGGAGCAGACAGCAAAGGCGGGCGAGGTTATTTCTCTTACTTGACCTTGCCGAAGCGATCAAGACCGACCGTGAAAACGGCAGGGGCAAGAAAGCCGCAGCGAAAGAAAAGCCCTCTATCCGAGCGCAGCTCAAAGCGGATAAGGAACGGGCGGGAAAGAAGAAACCCACGAAGCAAAAATCGCAGGACTTGGAAAGGAGCTGACCTATGAATAAGTTTGAAGATGTGGACGTTATCTCTTCCCTTGAAGCGATTATGAAACAAAATACCGCTTTTTATCAGAATGATTTTGACCTTGATAGAAAGGAGAACATTTTACAAAAGCGGCGGCAAGCCCCACAGCCGAGGACAGGACGGCTTTTATGGTTTTCCCGCCCGTCCGGGACGAGCTGCTTCCGGGAGCGCGACGTTTTTCTAAAAGGCACAAGACAGCATAACACATGGCGGTTTTACGGGGAACAAACGCGCGATAAAGTCCTTGCCTATGCGGTGGAGCTGACCGGGATTGTAAACGGAAAAATCAAAGGCAATCTCTATGAGCTTGACTATCCGCAGCATTTCCGGCACGTTAAGGAACAGGCATTACCCGCAGATAATTACACGCTGCTCTATGAGCATGGAGAACGGGTGCAGCCCGCCGGACAGTATCTTGACGGCAATCCCGACCCGCAGCTTGGGAAGTTTGAACGCTTTGAAGCGCAGCCTAATGACCCGGAAGCATTGCATTTTCTCATGCGGGAGGAAAAGCACAGCTATGACCGCTTAAAGCCGGGGGATTTCAAGGCGCATATTACCGCATTGCATGACAGCCGGATTGAAGCCGAAGCACAGCGCATTGTAGCGGAAATGAAGCGGCAGGACAGCCCTAACAGCCCCAACAAAACACATTTCATGGTGGAGCTTTCGCCTTACTTTATGCAGTTAGCTTCTACAAAAGACACCGACCGTCTGTTTGCTATGCTGCCATACAAAACACTTTCTTTTTCTAAGATTGAGGGCAGGCATGGCACTTTTGCATTTTTAGACAAAAGCGAGGACAGAAGCCGGAATATCCGAAAAGCGCGCCCCTCTGTCCGGGCGCAGCTTACCGCAGACAAGAAAACAGCCGTCCCGAAAAAGGCAGCGGCAAAAAGAAAAAATCACGATTTGGAGGTATGAGCATGAATAGATTTACTGTTGAGGAAACAAACCTTTTGAGCATTTACCATGAGGGAAGCAAGGCGCAGCTTATAGAGGACATGACCGCTGCGCTGCCTTACATGGACGCGGGATTACGGGAGCTTGCAAAGCGCACCCTTTCCAAAGTAGGCGCGCTGACCGAAGCCGAGTACAGGGAGCTTGCCGTTTATCCTGCTGATGAAGTATGACCGGGATTAAGCGGCTGTCGCCGCGACAAAGCCGCAAGGTAAACACCCTTGTGAAAAAGGAGTGCTGCAACTGCGAGAATGGCAACTGTATTTTACTGGACGACGGGGACACTTGCGTATGCCCGCAGCTCATTTCCTATTCCCTGCTCTGTAAGTGGTTTCGGATTGCCGTACTTCCTCTTGATAAGCTGCTCTATGCGGAACTCTATCAGACCGAGGACAGAAAAGAAATGTACCGTGTGTGGCACGTTCTTTGCGTCCACCTCTAACAGCGTCAAATACTGCCCGGACTGTCGGAAGCGGATTACCCGCAGACAGGCAGCCGAGCGCATGAGAAAAAAGCGTACTCTTGTTACGCAGTAGGGGCGAAAAAAGCCTTTGATTGCAGGGCTTTTCGGACACAAAAACAAAGAGGTAAAGGATTGATACCTTTACCCCTAAAATCGCGGTTCTACTGCGTAACATTTCAAAAGCTGCACCTATGAGAAAACGGGCGCGGTAGCCAACATATCGGCTTACCGCGTCCGTTCTTTTTTTGCGCTCATTTATCCGCGCTCTGCTTCTTTTTCCCGTTCAGGCTGACGTTCCACTTTCAAAATACTGTCGATATTCTTCTTGATAACATCGTATTCCTTAACCTGCTTTTTCAACTTCCCATAATCGGCGTACAGGGCTTCTTTCTGCTCTTGAAGTGCTGCGTACTCTAATTGCAGGGGCGGCAAGGCTTGGTAGCGGTTATCCCCGCCGCCGCTTTAATTGCCTTTTGCCGCCGCTTCATGGAGAATTATATCGCTCTCATGGGCTGCCCGGTATTTATCCTTATCCTTTGCCTTGCGGTATGTAGCATAGGCGGGCTTGGTCTTTTGATAGGTAGTGATATGCTTGATAAGCAGCGTCATATCTGTAAGATGCTTTTCAACCTCTTTCATGCTGTCCGCTGCCTGTTCGCTTGCTGCGGCAACTTCCGCGATTTTCGCGGTCAGTTCTGCGTACTGTTCAATCTTATGTTCTGTCAAGAAATTCATGGTTTTCGCTGCCTGTTTCAGATTATGGATTTTTGCCCATTGCTCATAGCCCCGGCTTTCCTGCACCTTGATACTGTTCTGACTATCAATGAGCAGACTAACGCCGCCGCGATCTGCGCGGGGAGCTTTCGCAGCGCGGGCGCGTTTGCCGCTTATCCGTTCGCTGATAGCTTCCTCTGTATAATCTGCGCCGAGGGTTTTAAGCGGGTGAAGCGTTCCTGTCCGGGGGCGCGGCATGACACATATTTTCCCGGCTTTATCTCATAGCCCGCCGCCTGTAACCGCTGCAATTTGGATAGCAATTCCTCAAAACTGGATACTTGGGGAATGAGCGCGTCAACGGCAATCTTTAGCTTGCCTTTCCAACTTGTACCCGTCTTTTCTGCCTGGTACTCCGCATAGCTCTTTCCCTTGCTGCCCTTGCCGGGAACGACGACGGACAAGCCATTTTCCCGACACAGCTTGTCGCTCATGTTCCGTATGCCGTAATAGCTCCTTTTGTTGGAATTATATTTGCGGTGGTCTACGAAATTTACGGCGCAGAAAATAATGTGATTGTGGACGTGTCCTTTGTCAATGTGCGTCGTGAGTACATATTCATGCTGCCCCTTTGTTACCGCGTCGGCAAGCTGCTTTCCGATTTCATGGGCTTTCTGATAATCGACTTCCCCCGGCTCAAAGGACTGTATCAGATGAAAGGCTAAATTGTTCCCCTTTTGGAGTGCTTGGGACAAGGTATATTCAAATTCAATATCTGCCGTTTCATAGGAGCAGCCGAAAGAGGACACAAGCATTTTTCCGTCCGTCTTGTCCGGGTTTTCGATATAGTCAAGGGCTTTGCTTAGAGTGCTTTTAATAGGCTTAATCTTTGTAACCGCCATATCTCCGCAAGCACCCCCTTTATTTCCTCTATGTCCTCTTGGTATGCGTTCCCCGTCGCGTTTACGCGGCGTGCTATCTGGTTGACGTTGACACCGATTTTCTGTATCTCTGCGGTCATTGCCTTTATATCGGCATGGTCTATCTGAATGATATACCCGTCAATGGCAATCTTCCGCAGATATGCCGCCATGTTCCGGGTGGGTACGAGCTTCATTTTTTCCAGTATTAAATCCCGTTCCGCTTCCGTCACTCTGAATTTGATTTGCACCGTTCTTTTGCGTCCGTTCATGTATTCGCTCCTTTCCTTTCCGTTCCGAGGGTTTGGGACACTTCCCAACAAGCAATTTTCAACCGACGCGCCGCAGCGCGGGAGGGGAAAATACGGAAGTGGGTACCCGCTTCCTATGCTTGCTACGAATGTTTTTATCCCTTATGCCTTACTACGGAGCTATGCCCGGTTTTGCCAAACTTCCGCAAAAGAAAAACGCTGCAATCCTCAAAAAAAGATTACAACGCTCTCTAAACCTTATTCAATTCTGACGGACACTTCTTATCTGCCCTCTGTTTCGACTTCCGCTATCTCCTTTGCCGTTGCGCTCACAATCCGTATGCCTGTATCGCTCATACCGTCAAGAAGCGCGTCAAGCTGCCGCCGCTGCGTGTTCTTCTCTGGCGGCGTTTCCAAAAGAAACTGGTCTACGGATATATTGTAGCGGAGCATAAGCTCAAAGAAAATCTGTAAACTTGGGTGCTGCCCCTTGTTCTCAATGTTCGCAAGGTAGCGCGGCGAGATAAACATTTCGTCGCTCACTTTCTTGCGGCTCTCCTTGCGCCCTGTCCGCGCCGCCTTTATCGCTGCCCCAAAAGCCTTGAAATCGTATTTCGGTACTGGTCTTTTTGCCATAGTTATTCACCCTGTTACATTTTACTGTTCCCCTTTCTTCTTGGATATGTCTACACAATTCAATCAGTTAGCCAAAATAATTCATATGTATATGTTGACAATTAGCCGCTTTTTTTGTATAGTATTATTAAAAGGGGGAAATGTTTATGTTACATAGCATGCGTATTCGATAAGCATTGAAATCAAAAAAGATTTTTCCCATTTTCAATATGGGCTTTTTTGTCATGCTTATTTTGCGTATGCTATACAACAAAACTAACGATGTATAGACATAGTATAAAAACTATGCCTTAATTTTGTTGTAGTGTTATATGTATAAATGCAGGTCAATGCTCATGTTGAGAATTGACCTGTATTTTTTTGCACAAAAGGAGAAATATTATGCTTGAAAAATATTGGATAAAATGTCCAATTTGTAACGGAAAGACGAGGGTTCAAGTATTTTATAATACGGTATTAAGAAATTTTCCTCTTTTCTGCCCTAAATGTAAATTAACACATATCATTGATGTTGAAAAATTAGAAATCATAATCAAAAACTCTGAAAAACAAAAGGAAGGATATTAAATGAAACACTTACCTAAAAGTACACTTACGGAAATATTGAATGACCCATACGGATTTACTTACAAAGAAATGTCGGAAGTAATTGGAGAGGATAAAGCAAGAGCCTTATATGCGGAATTGTATAAACAGCCATTTCACAAAAAAAATCTATCAATATCAACAAAAAAAGTCTATAAAAGTAGCGATACTGAAAAGTATGTTTATGAATTGAAAGACAACAGGTATATCGAAACGGTTTTTATTAAACGGCGAGATGGTGGGACTGTTTGCGTAAGTACGCAAGTTGGTTGTTCTGTTGGCTGTATTTTGTGAGTCCGGACGCAATGGTTTCGTTCGTAATCTAACACCATCTGAAATTGTGCAACAGGTCATATTGATACGTCAAAAAGTAAATCGTATCGTTTTTATGGGAATGGGAGAACCTTTATTCAATTACGACAACTTGATTGCAGCAATCCATATTCTTCGAGATAGAAATGGACTTAACTTTCCAACCGACGGCATTACCGTATCAACAGTTGGTCCAGTTAATCAATTAAAAAAATTGCGCGAAGAACATCTAAAAATTCAGTTGACAATATCTTTACATGCAGCAACACAGGCTGCGAGAAACTGCATCATTCCTCATATGCACATGTACGCTATTGAAGATGTTGTTAAGCAAGCATTGTCCTATTCACAAAGGCATAATCGAAAAGTGGTATTTGCGTATTTGCTTTTACCAGGTATAAATGACCGTTCCTCAGATATAAGGCAACTTGCAAAATGGTTTAAGGGCAAAAATGTTATGATTAACGTGCTGCAATACAACCCGACGAGTAATTCAAAAATTAGAGCACCACAAAAACAAGAAATGGTTGCGTTCAAACATCAATTAGAGCAAACAGGACTTGAAGTTACCATGAGAGTTTCTCATGGTAGAGAGATTAAAGCAGCTTGTGGACAGTTAGCTAATACATATAATAAAGCCAAAAAACAACAAAAATAATTTAATTAAAAGAGCCAGACGCACAGACGCAGAGCCGATAATATGCAGTTTGAAATACTGCTGTTATCGGCTCTTTTTTGATTTAATTTGTGCCCCCAATAACCATATTGGAGCAAAATCAGAACTGTTGCTTGTCGTTCTTTGATTTCCGCAGCAGCTTTGAAAAACCAAAGCCGCCGTTTCTTTTCGTCTATCCCAAACCTACGACGACCCAAACACCGTGAACTGACACGGCGGCATTTTAGGAGGTTGCCGCCGTGTCTACTTTGGTATTCCATAATACCCATGAGCTTCATCAATTAAAAAAAGCATAGCTCCACCACCGGGCAAGTCTACCTATGAGTATGAACTGTCAAATCATCTGAATACTGCTTACATTTCCTTTGCGTCCGTCTGCGCCTTGCAGACGACAGGCGCATTTTGCTGTTTTGTTTTTCCAAAAAAACTTTTTTGAAAAACTTTTCTATTCCGTTTGGCAAATCTGCGGTGCGTCCGTGGAAGGCAGCCGAAAGGGGATAAATAACCCGCCCCCGGGACGAAAGGGGGGTGAGAACATGGATTATCCTAATCGGTTGGAATGGCAGACAAGATGTGAGTTTAATGCGTACTGCAAACACACGCTACGCAACGAACTGATTGACGCCTGCCGGGAAAGCAAAAGTCGGCGAAAGCACGAAGTCAACTTTTTCAGACCTTGCCCCGCACGAAGAAAAGCAGCTTTATACCGTTGACAGATATTTTGTCAATGAGGACGAGGACGCTTTTTGTGCAGGCGGTTTGAAGATTACGGCGAAGCTGCTTGCCGAAGCAATGCACTCCCTGCCGGAAGAAAAACGGCAAAAGCTGTTTTACTGTACTACTTCTTTGAGCATGACAGACGTTGAAATCGCGGAGCTTATGAAAATACCCCGCAGCACAGTACAGTATAGACGGACAAGCTCTTTTGAACTGCTAAAACGATATTTGGAGGAACGCGCTGATGAATGGAACGAATTGTAATGAAAATGAGCGCGGCTTGTTACCCTACCCGGTCATTTTAGCCGCGACAAAGGGCGACCCCGACGCCATGAAAATTGTAATGCAGCACTACCAAAGCTACATAGCCCATTTGTCTATGAAGAAAATCCGCGACGAAAGCGGCAATACCTATTACGGCGTAGACGAGGACTTGCGGGAACGGCTGCAAGCAAAGCTCATGCGGGCTGTCCTATCCTTTAAGACAGATAATTAAAAACGCGAAGTGTTCCACCCCTTTCCGCTTTGCGTATTTCTGTCTTTTGTACCTTGACAAAGAAAGCGGCGCAAGATAACGGCGGCGCAGCATAGGGCAAATCAGATACGTTCCTTTTGCGCCGAGCCATGCGGCGGGTGCGCCATGACGTTATCCCGGCGGGACTTTCCCGCCCGGGATAACCGAGCGACCAACACCGACGCCGGAAAACAGGCATAGCAGCCTGTCGGCGACGAACGCGCAAAATACATAATGATACTCCCTTATCGCCATAGTCCGAGCGTTCAGAGCGTCGCAGGCAATGGGTAGGAGGCTGCGCGAGAACCGCGCAGGGGTGCAATTCCCGTGAGGTTAAGAAGCTAATTGACCGTCTGATTAAAGCCCTTTATAAATTACCGGGAATAGTGGACTTGCCACTATTCATAAACTGAACTATTAAACGAGCGAAAGAAAGGGGGCTTTTCTTTTTGTCGCAAAATCAATCTTCCGTTACCACAACGGAACACAAAATTGGAAAAAGTTACTTATCTTGTATGTTCGGCGCAGAGTGAACGAGCGACGGATACACTCGATAAAAAGATAAAAAAAGCTCATTCGTAAAGATATGGAGCTAAACGCCGCAAACGCCCGAAAATAGGGCGTTTTTTCATATTTAGGACATGACTTTAGCAGCGGTTCATGGTATAATTTTATCAGTACAAATACCATGCTTGTCTGCTGTCAGAGAGGAGGACAAAATGTTACAGGCAGACAAGATAACCGCTTTATATTGCAGATTAAGTCAAGAGGATATGCAAGCCGGAGAAAGCGAAAAGCATACAGAACCAAAAAGCTCATTTTACAGAAGTACGCAGACGACCACCATTTTTTCAATACGCGCTTTTTCGTTGATGACGGATTTTCCGGTGTAAGTTTTTGAGCGTGAGGGGCTTCAATCCATGCTCCGCGAGGTAGAAGCCGGAAACGTGGCAACGGTCATAACAAAAAGACCTTTCCCGTCTTGGGCGTAACTATCTTAAAACCGGGGAGCTTATCGAAATTGTTTTCCCGGAATACGAAGTGCGCTATATCGCCATTGACGACGGTGTAGACACAGCAAGGGACGACAACGAATTTACCCCGCTGCGAAACTGGTTTAATGAGTTTTACGCTCGCGATACTTCAAAGAAAATTCGGGCGGTCAAACAGGCAAAGGCGCAGAAAGGCGAGCGCGTCAATGGCGAAGTGCCTTACGGCTACATAGCTGACCCTAACGACCGCAATCATTTATTGCCCGACCCGGAAACAGCACACGTTGTAAAACGGATTTTTGCTATGTATGTGCGCGGCGACCGTATTTGCGAAATACAGAACTGGCTGCGAGAGCATGAAATACTGACCGTTTCCGAAATGCGTTATCGTCGTTCCGGGAGCTGCCGCCACCCGCGCCCACACCCGAACTGTATTTACAACTGGCCGGATAAGACGCTGTATGATATTCTTGGACGCAAGGAATATTTGGGGCATACCATTACAGGCAAGAGCTATAAGGTATCTTACAAATCAAAAAAGACAAAGAAGAACCCGGAAGAAAAGCAATACTTCTTCCCTAACACACATGAACCTTTGATTGATGAAGAAACCTTTGACCTTGCACAGAAACGGATTGCTACCAAACATCGCCCTACGAAAGTAAACGAAATCGACATTTTTTCGGGACTTCTCTTTTGCGGAGATTGCGGCTACAAAATGTATTTGCAGCAGGGAGCCGGAACATTGGAACGCAAACACGCTTACACTTGCGGGAAATACCGAAACCGTATCAGAACCGGGGAGCTTTGCACCACGCATTATATCCGTAAAAGCGTATTGAAAGAACTTGTCCTTGCCGACCTGCAACGGGTACTGTCCTATGTGCAGACCCATGAACAGGCATTTATCAAACGGCGAATGAGTGCAGCGAGCAAGCCATGAAGAAAACAATGGCGCAGCAGCACAAGGAGCTTGACAAGGCACAGGGCAGAATGAGCGAATTAAACGTCTTATTCCGTAAACTGTATGAGGACAACGCTTTAGGGAAACTCTCTGATGAACAGTTTGCTTTCTTGACTTCCGGCTATGATGAAGAAAAAAAGACGCTGACGCGACGTATCGCGGAATTGACACAGGAGCTTGACACCGCCGCCGAGCGCAGCGCAGACGTGAAAAGGTTTGTTACCCTTGTCCGTAAATATACGGCGATTGAGGAATTGACTTACGAGAACGTCCATGAATTTATCGACCGTATTCTTATTCACGAACTGGATAAGGAAACGAACACCCGAAAAATTGAAATCTTTTATAGCTTTGTCGGCAGAGTTGATACAGGCGACAAGCCAACCGAAAGTATCTCCTATTTCAGACAGATAGGAGCCGACGTAAAGAGTTATGCTATCTAACATATATCAAAAAGAGGTAAGATAACCGCCCCTACAAAAAAGGTTACGTTATCTTACCTCAACAAAGTTTGCGCCGATAAAGCCGTCATCGCGGTATTCTTTTACTACGGTAATTTCCGGGTGCTTCTTGAGGTATTCCTTGATGAGCATTCTCTGGTTTGAAATGCTGTCACTCTCAAGTTTTTCGCCGGAAATAGAAAAAGTCGCCATCTTCCTTTGATAATCTCAGGTAGATGGCGGCTTTATAATCTTTATCCAAAGATAATTTCAGCATAAAACGCCACTCCTTACTTTATTCCGGTCTGATAACCCGAAAACTAAAGTAGCAGTGGTGTTTCGCTGATTTTGTCCATGCTTATTATAGCACAGTCCAAAGCAATTATCCAGCCTTTTCAGATTTGTTCACAAAAAAGATTCTTTTGGGGTTATCCGACGGCTTTCTCACATACTTGCAAGCAGATTTACGAAATTGTCATTGATCGTAGCCTGAGTATTTGCGTAGGAAACCCTAACTACCGTGTTGCCGACCTTAAACATATAGGGATTTTTAATCTGCTCCACATAGGATTTCATCCGATCTTCTACCGACATGGAACGGTCAATTTTGACGTCCCGAATATCCACCAAGGAGTCGAGAAGTTCTTTTCTGCTTCTCTCATTCTCCATAACATCACCGCCTTTTCACGAGTATTCTTGCCCAATATTTACCTTCTTATGCGTTAAGCCGCGAGAACACTTTATCAGCAAATTGATAGGCAGCAGTCATGAGGACCGCTGCCCATAGTATTCACTGATAAGTCCTTTCGGACGTTTTCACAGTGTTC
>VOFK01003838.1_pt1 | contig 24014 bp, 24 predicted proteins | sample 5384121 | NCBI WGS metagenome assembly VOFK01 (sample SAMN12384730, study PRJNA508395) | human gut metagenome | isolation source: healthy gut J | host: Homo sapiens | reverse complement strand
CGAAACGAACAAACAGGCGCTGACCGCTGCGCTTGCGCAGGTCGGCGTTCTGACCGTCATCGACGCGGAAGCGCCGCTTGTGACCGGGACGCTTGCGGACCGGGAGCGGTATTTCTACAAAACCGATTTCCACTGGAATGCGCGCGGGGCCTTCGCCGCCGCGCAGGAGATCGCGCGGCAGCTGGCCGGAGCCGGGACGATCGCGGAGACTTCTGTCCCGCAGGCGGAGGACTTTCTCTGGTCGGAGCTCGGCGGCGAGCGGCGGTACCAGGGGGATCTCAACGTCTGGTTCTCCAACCAGTTTTCGATGCAGGAGGACATCCCGCGCTACGTCCCCAAAAATGCGGCGGACCTGCGCTATTTCCTCCACCCGGGCGACATCGAGTCCGTCCCGCGTGAGACGATCGTCGGCAGCGGACTGGACAAGGACCCCGTCACCTACAACGACGTTTTTACCTACAACCTCGGCTACTACCGCGTGGAAAACCCTGACGCGCCGGAGGCCGCGTCTGTGCTCATCCTCAAGGATTCCTTCCAGAACGCGACGATCGACTATCTTTCCGCCATCTTCCGCTCCGTCACAGTCGTCGACCCGCGCAGCTATCAGGAGACGCCGGACCTTGCAAGCCTTCTGGACGCCGACGGGATCGATCTGGTGCTGTTTTTCTACCATCAGAACAACGTCAGCCGCGAACTGATCGATTTTCTCTCCGCCTGAGCGCAGCCGGCCGGTACGGAGCGCCCGCGCCGACCAAAATTTCTGTGCTTGCTTTTTCCGACAACTTCCGCTATGATGGAGAAAAGATAAATTTTGGCATTCTGATCGTTTTCCGGAATTTGCATATGCTATTGGCAGCATCCGTTGACACGGCTCGATGCGCACAGGAGGATCCGCCATGCAGCTCTCACCCGAACAATTTCATACACTCTTTGACCGCGCGGCCCAGCCGGTCCTGCTCGTGCAGGACGGCATGATCACGCAGTGCAGCAGCCGTGCCGAGGGGCTCATCGCGCCCGGCAGCCCGATCCGGGAGCTTCTGCCGCCCGACGCGGTGCTGCAGGAGCTGATCGCCGCCGCGCCCACGGTGCTGCCGCTGCGGCTGCGCACCGGCTACGTGACCGCGCAGGTGCAGCCGTTGGAGGGGGCCCTGCTGCTGTTTCTGCCCGTCGGCGACGACGACGCCTGCACCAGTGCGCTTTCCCGCGCCGCACAGGCCGTCTCCGCCCCGCTGACGACGCTTTTGTCCGCTTCCGGGACCATTTTCCCGCTTCTGGCGGACGTGGAGGATCCGGTCCTGCAGCGGAATCTGGCGGTGCTCAGCCGGTCGTGCTATCAGCTGCTGCGCGCGAGCGAGAATCTTGGCGACTTGAGCGCCGCGCTGCGCGGGCGGCTGCCGCTGTCGATGGAAAAGACCGATCTGACCGATTTTCTCGACGATTTTTCGCAGACCGCGGGTGATCTCTGCCTGCAGGCCGGGCGGGAGCTGGATGTGGAGCTGCCGCAGGCACCCATCTTCCTTTGGGCCGACCGGCGGCAGCTGCGGCGGGTGCTGCTGGCGCTGCTGTCGAACGCCATCAAGTTTACCGCCCCCGGCACTCTTCTTCACCTGACGCTCACCCGCCGCGGCAAGTGGGCCTATCTCCGACTGACGGACGGCGGCGAGGGCATGACGCCCGAGGTGCTGGCCAGCGCCTTTTCCCGCTATGCGCAGCCGCAGGAGCAGGGCGATCCGCGCGCCGGCGCGGGCTTCAGCCTGCCCGTCGTGCAGGCGGTGATCCAGGCGCACGGCGGCACGATCCTGCTGCAGTCGCAGAAGGATGCCGGCACAGACGTGACCCTCACGCTCCCGGTCGGTCTGTCGCAGGAGCAGGCGCTGCTCCGCTCGCCGCGGGTCACGGTCGACCGCAGCGGCGGCTTTGTCCCGGAGCTGGTTGAGCTGTCCGACGCGCTGCCGCCCGAGGCGTATGATGTTCAGAATTTTCTGTAACAGGCCCCGACAGAAGAGCATTCCGTCGAGGCCTTTTCTGCGCCTTCCTACGAAGGGAAGGCTTTTTTCGCGCGCACCCCAAGGCTCCCTTGTGTAAAGGGAGCTGGCGCCGAAGGCGACTGAGGGATTGAACCCCGCCGCAGCGGACAAAGGCTTCTCCTCACATAGGGGAAGGCATTGGGAATGCGCACGCACCCCTGGCTCCCCTTTCAGGGGAGCTGTCAGCCGAAGGCTGACTGAGAGGTTGTCGCAGATTTGCGATAAAACCCAAACCGCAAATTCAGTTTGCGGTTTGGAAAGGAAGAAACGAGCACAGAGGATAAGAGACGTCGCTTGCGGCGGCTCGTTCCGTCGCGGTCGTTTCTGACGCGCCTCCGGCGGCCCAATTTTTTCTCTCGCAAGAGAAAAGACTGGGGAGAAAAGAGTGCTTGGACGCGTTTGGTGCATTCTGCATCTGAATTTAGGCAAGAACCGATGTTTTCGTCTGGTGTTCCACACGATACTCACCTCACGAGCGTCTTGGTACGCGCCGCCTGATACGGTAGGTATCAAATTTGCAGTTCGTTGCCGTAGAATATCTGACATAAATAGAAGGTGCAGTCTGAACTTGTCAGACTGCACCTTTTTGCGGGTTATTTTCTTGCCAGCCGGTACGTGCTCTGCAGGGTGAACAGGGAGAAGGCGAGCAGGGCGGCGAAGAGGGCGTAGGCGGGGGCGTAGCTGCCGGTCAGGTCGGCGATGGCGCCCGGGAGGAAGGACATGACGAGCCCGCCCAGGCCATACGCCGCCTGGAACTGCCGCAGGACTGACTCATACCGCTCCTGCGTGCTCAGATCCGCCGCCCAGATCGAAATGCCGACCGTATTGAGCGACGATCCGAACCCCAGAAACACTGCCGAGGCCATCATTAGCACCGCGCTGCGCAGCGGCGCGAGCGTACACAGCACGTAGCCCAGAATAAAGCAGCCAAACAGCAGGTAATTGGACCGGTAGCTGCCGAGCCGGTCGCACAGCGCCCCGCAGGCGAATTTGCCCGCCATCAGCGCCAGCCCGCACAGCGAGAACGCCGCGGCCGCGCGCATGGCGTCCATGCCCTCGGCCATGTAGAGCGTCATGAGGTGCGTAAAGCCGGTCGCGCCGATACCGCTGACGAGCAGCACGGCGAGCTGTACCATCGCCCAGCGCAGCCGCGTCGGGTGCAGGGCGTGCAGCGCCTGCGTCTGCGCGGACTCCTGCGCCTCCTTGCCGAACGGCTCCAGCCCGAGCGCGTGCGGGTCGTCCCGGACCAGGCAGAATACGGCTGCGGCCGCGGCCAGACAGAATACGGCCGTCCACAAAAACGCATGGTCCACGCCGCTTTTCTCCGCGATACTGGTAAACAGCGGGGAAAAGCGACCGTTGCCAGCCCCGTTCCCGCCGCGCACACGCCGATGGCCAGCCCGCAGTGCGAGCGGAACCAGCGGCGCATCAAAATCGACGCCGGGACCATCGAGCCGAAGGCATAGCCGACACCTGCGATAGCCCCCCGCAAAATAATAGGCCGCAAGACTCTTTGCTGCCGCAAAGAGCAGGAAGCTGACGCTGACCAGCACCGCCGACAGCGCGCAGCCCGCGCGGTAGCCGATCCGCCGGTAATACCGGCCGACGGCAAGGGTGCCGAGCAGGTATGCCGCCGAGCGGATCGTCGTAATGAGTGAGGTCTGCGTGTTGGTAAAGCCGTTCCCGGCCAGTATGTACGGCTGCGCCGCCGAAAAGACGTTGCAGGCCAGTCCGCACGTCACGAGCAGCATCAGCGTGCAGCCCGCGCAGGATAACATCGCCCGTCTGAGGTTTTTTGGCATCTCTCTTTCTCTCCTGTATAAGGGCAACACCGCGCAATTGCGTCTTCGCGCTTCGGCGGATCTTTTCCGCCAATTCTGCGGTTTGAAAAGTGAGAAATACATACAGTATTCCTTCACTTTTCAAACCTTGACTTGACGAAAAATCTCTCGCCGAATCTGCTTGCCGAATTGTGCGGTGTTGCCTAAAAAAGCGCGCCGTGCGGCGCGCTTATTTTCTTTTCTTTTATTCCTCTTCCTTCGCCGTGCAGCGGATATGCAGCTCGTCGAGCTGCTTCTGCGTGACCTCGCTGGGCGCGCCCATGAGGATATCCTGTGCGTTCTTGTTCATCGGGAACGGAATGATCTCGCGGATGCAGTCCTCGCCGGCCAGCAGCATGACCATGCGGTCGACGCCCGGGGCGATACCGGCATGGGGAGGTGCGCCGTAGCAGAAGGCGTTGTACATGGCCGGGAATTTCTTCTTCACGTCGTCCTCGCCGAGGCGGACGAGCTCGAAGGCCTTGATCATGATCTCCGGATCGTGGTTCCGGACCGCGCCGGAGGACAGCTCGATGCCGTTGCAGACGAGGTCATACTGCTGCGCAGTGATGGTCAGCGGGTCAATTTCGCCCCGGATGGCCTTATCCAGCGTGGCAGCGCCGCCGCCCGGCATGGAGAACGGGTTGTGGCAGAACTCCAGCTCACCGGACTCGTCGCCGATCTCATACATCGGGAAGTCGACGATCCAGCAGAACTCGTAGCGTTCCTTGTCCATGTGGCCCTCGACGTTCGCGCCGAAGGTCTTGATGAGCACGCCCGTGAGCTTCGTCGCCGAAGCGCCCGCGGCGATCACGACGAGGGTATTGGGCGTGAGGCCGAGACGCTCGGTCAGCTCGTCCTTGCAGCCCTGCACGAACTTGGCGACGCCGCCGGCCAGCTCGCCGTTCTCGTCCATCTTGAACCAGTAGCCCTTCGTGCCCGCCTGCACCTCGCAGTCGGTCAGGAGCTTTTCGATCTGCTTGCGCGTCAGATGGCAGTTCGAAATGGGAACGGCCTTGACGGTCTGGCCCTTGAACGGCTCAAACTCGGAGCTTTCAAACAGGTCGGAGATATTTTTGCAGGTGAGGTCGATGCGCAGGTCCGGCTTGTCGGAGCCGTAGGTCTCCAGCGCGTCCTTGTACGCGATGCGGCGGAACGGAGCGCTCGAGGCAATGTTGTACTTGCCGTACTTGGCGAAGATCGGCGGCAGCACGTCTTCGATGACGGCGAAGACGTCGTCCTGCGCGGCAAAGGCCATCTCCATATCGAGCTGATAGAACTCGCCGGGGCTGCGGTCGCCGCGGGCGTCCTCATCGCGGAAGCAGGGCGCGATCTGGAAATAGCGGTCAAAGCCGGAGGTCATGAGCAGCTGCTTGAACTGCTGCGGCGCCTGCGGCAGGGCGTAGAACTTGCCGGGATGCTTTCTGGCGGGGACGAGATAGTCGCGCGCGCCCTCGGGGCTGGAGGCCGTGAGGATCGGCGTCGTGATCTCGAGGAAATCATGCGCCATCATGGCCTGCCGCAGGGCGGCGATGACGTTGCAGCGCAGGATGATGTTCTTCTTGACGGCGGGGTTGCGCAGGTCGAGATAGCGGTACTTCAGACGCTGGGTCTCATCCGCGTCGCGGCTGCGGTTGATCTCGAACGGCAGCTCGTTGTACTGGCAGCGGCCGAGCAGCTCGATCCTCTCCGGCACGACCTCGATGTCGCCGGTGGGCAGCTTGGGGTTCTTGCTGGCACGCTCACGGACGGTGCCGGTGACGGAGATGGTCGACTCCTTGTTGATGCCCTTGATCTGGCTCATGATCTCTTCCGTCTCGACGACGATCTGCGTCGTGCCGTAGAAATCACGCAGGACGATAAAGGCAAAGTTATTGCCGACCACGCGGACGTTTTCCATCCAGCCGACCAGCGTGACATGCTCGCCGGCGTTTTCGATGCGGAGCTGGCCGCAGGTATGGGTTCTTGACTGCATCATATTGGTTTTCCTTCTTTCTGGAAAGTTTTTTATTTCAGAATGGTGCCCTGGCCGCGCAGCTCGATGTCGGCCAGAATGCGTTCGGCGGCGTCCGCCGCCGGGACGGTGATCTGCTCGCCGGAGCGGAGGTCCTTGAGCGAGACCGTGCCCGCCGCGACCTCATCCTCGCCGAGGAAGATGACATAGGGGATGTGCAGCTTGTCTGCGTACTGGATCTTGGCCTTGAACTTCTTCTGCTCGGCGTACAGCTGCACGCGGATGCCGCGCTCGCGCAGGCCGGTCGCCAGACGGACCGAGGGCTCGAGATCGTCCGTCATCGGCACGATCATCACATCGGCGGGCGCCATTACGCGCGCGTCATTGAGCATCCCCTGCTCGTTGAGCACGTAGAACAGCCGCGTCAGGCCAATGGAGATGCCCACGCCGGGCAGCGGCCGGTCGGTATAATACTCGGCCAGATTGTCATACCGGCCGCCGGAGCAGACCGAGCCGATCTCCGGATGGTCAAGCAGCGTCGTCTCATACACAGTGCCGGTGTAGTAGTCGAGGCCGCGGGCGATCGTGAGGTCGACGGCGAAATTTTCCTCCGGCACGCCGAACGCGCCAAGGAGCTTCGTCACGGCCGAAAGCTCGTCCAGGCCGAGGTCAAAGGTCCCGTCTTTGCCGCGGTGCTGCTCGAGCGCCGCGAGGACCTCGTCGTTCGTGCCGCGGATGGCGATAAACCGCAGAATTTCGTCAGCCTTGTCCGCTTCCACGCCGCATTCGTCCACGAGCAGCGTGCGGACCTTGTCCGGGCCGATCTTGTCGAGCTTGTCGACGGTACGCATGATGTCGCCGGCCTTTTCGCTCAGACCCAGCATGGCGTAGAAGCCGTTCAGGATCTTGCGGTTATTGACGCGGATCTGGAACCGGCGCAGGCCGAGCGTCGAGAACGTCTTGTAGATGATGGACGGGATCTCGGCCTCGTTCGTGATGGAGAGCTTGCCGTCGCCGATGATGTCGATATCGGCCTGATAGAACTCGCGGAAGCGGCCGCGCTGCGCGCGCTCGCCGCGGTAGACCTTGCCGATCTGGTAGCGGCGGAAGGGGAAGGCCAGCTCGCCGTAGTGCAGCGCGACGTATTTTGCCAGCGGGACGGTCAGATCGAAGCGCAGGGCCAGATCGCTGTCGCCCTTCTGGAAGCGGTAGATCTGCTTTTCCGTCTCGCCGCCGCCCTTGGCCAGCAGCACGTCGGCGGCCTCGATCGCCGGGGTATCCAGCGGCGTGAAGCCGTAGAGGCTGTAGGTGTTCCGCAGAACCTCCATGATCGCCTCCATCTGCAGCTGCGGCTGCGGCAGCAGCTCCATAAACCCGGAGAGCGTATGCGGTTTGATTTGTGCCATGGTTGTGTTCCTCTCTATAATTTTATATCATAGTATATGTTTTTCGTATTTGCAGGGCCCCCTTGACTCCCCTTCCAGGGGCCGATTCCCCCTATCAGGGGGAAATGTCCCGAAGGGACAAAGGGGGTAGGGATGCTGGCTCGGCGCAGCCGAGACTGAGAGGTCGTCGCAGATTTGCAGCTGCCGGTTGCCTCCGGCGGCCCCATCTTTTCCGTCTTGCCGGAAAAGATAGGGGAGAAAAGGGGCGCTGGGTTACGTTTGGGTGCTTTCTGCCTCTGAATTCAGGTAAGCACCAATGTTTCGGTCTGACGTTCCACTCGGTGGTCACCTCACGTATGTCTTACTACGCGCCGCCTGATATGGGACACCGGATTTGATAGCAGTTGCGATTTATTGACTGCGGTAAAACACCCTGCGGATAAAATCTTAGGGCAGTACGAATTCGCATTGGTTTTTAAACTATCGCGGGAAAAGTCCAGAAAAACCGAAGCGGTTTTTCTGGTCGGTTCAAGGGGGTGGGGGAAATCGAAATCCCCCCAGGCTCTTTTTCTTTTGCCAGCGTTTTCTTTTGGAGAAGCAAAAGAAAATGCTGTGCCGCACCTGCAAATTTGCTGTGAAGTATCAGCCTTTCAACTGTTCTCCAAAACGCCGCAGGGGCAAAAAAGATACTCCCGTCCCCAGGTTTGGGACGAGAGCATGCTTGCTTCGTGGTGCCACCCAAATTCGGGGAATTTTTAAGATCCCCCCTCTTTTGCGCAGGCTCCGGGCTGCGCGGACCCGGCGATTTCGGCGCGTTGCGCCTTATACGCACGCTCGGCGGACGTCCTTCCCGGGTTCGCTGCAAAAGCCTTTCAGCAAAGCGGCTTTCTCTCTGCGCAGGCGAGGGCCCGGTACTGCTTCCGCGTCATTGCGGGTCATCGGATCGATTTTTTGTTTTTCATCATCATACGCCAATCCAGATCGCCGCGCTGCAATCCGAGGATCAGCATTTCTGCCGAGGCCAGATTTGTCGCACACGGGACGTTGGACGAATCGCACAGGCGGAGCGTGCGCATGATGCGCTGATCCTCCCAGGGGTCGGTGTCGTTGGGGTCGGAGAACATGATGACAAGGTCGATCTCGTTATACGCGATGCGCGCGTCGATCTGCTGGTGGCCGCCCTGACTCTTGGACAGGAACAGCGTGACGGGCAGGCCCGTTGCCTCCGACACCAGACGGCCGGTCGCCGCCGTGGCCGACAGCGAGTGCTTGGACAGGATGCTTTTTATACGCGGTGCAGAACTGCACCATCAGCTCTTTCTTTTTGTCGTGTGCCATAAGGGTGATGTTCATACGCTCAGCTCCTTTATGTACGCTTTCGAAATTCTGCTTTTCCGGGGTCACCGGTTTGTGATCTTCATCAGCGGCACGCGCCGGCCGCACAGCCGCCCGGCAATATGGTGGCAGGCCAACGCCGCGCCGTGGTAGGTGTACTGGACCAGCGGCTTTCCCTCCGCCGCGGCGAGCGTCACCGACGTATCGTCCGGCACGACGCCGAGCAGCGGCAGCCCCACGCCGTCCATCACGTCGTCGACCGTCGCGTGCATCCGGGCAAACAGCCGCGGGATGGCCCGGTTGACGATGAGGCGCGCCGGGATCTCACGCTCCTGCAGCAGAAGCTCCGCCGCGCGGGCCGCGTCCCGCTGCGAAGCAGGGTCGGCCAGCGCCACGACCGCAGCCTCGTCCGCATAGCGGGTGGCCATCCGGAACAGCGCGCCCACGCCTGCCGGCGCGTCCAGCAGGATCCAGTCAAAGGCGTCCCGCGCCGCGTCCAGCAGACGGCCGAACGCGTCCACGTCGATCGTCTCGGGATCCTCGGTCACGGGGGCGGTCAGCAGGAAGAGGTTTGCGAGCGTCGGGTGCTGCGTCGCCTGCTGCAGGGAGTATTCCCCGCGCATGAGCGCCGTAAACGGCAAAACCGCCACATCCTGCATCCCGAGTGCAATGTCGAGATTCCGCAGGCCGACGTCCAGGTCGATGCACAGCACGCGCAGGCCGTCCATGGCCAGGCACGACGCGATCCCGGCGCAGAGCGAGGTCTTGCCCGTGCCGCCCTTGCCGGAGATGACTGCCAAAACCTGTGCCACGCCCTGTTCCTCCCGCATGTTCATACTTACCCTGTATTATAATCGAACCGATGGGGAAATTCAATGGGAAAGTCGCCGGAAGCTGCGATTTTCTTGCCAAAAGCTCCGGTTCTGCCCGCCGCTTCCCGCGCATATACTCTGGATGGAGGCGAAGCATATGAAAAACAGCAGCATCGAAAACCGCTTCTGCATGAGTCTGGTGGCGTTCGCCGTGATCGTCCGGCTGCTGCTGGCGACAGGCGCGGCGGCCGCCGTCGACGAGGCCTTTGGCCGCGCGCCGCAGGCGCAGGCACCCGAGCCGGACATCCTGACGCTCGAGATCCTCGCCGCGCCGGAACCGATCGTCCCGCCGGAGCCGCAGCCGGAAGCAGAGCCGGAACCCGCGTCGGAACCGGGACCCACTTACACCCCGCCGGTCTTCTCCGCCGAGGAGGCGGACGGGATCCGGATCGCCGGAGCCTGCAGCTACACGCCGGACAAGCAGACGCTGCTCCTGCAGCCGAGCAGCCTCGATTTTCAGCAGGACGGGCCGACCGTCCTGATCGTCCATACGCATTCGAGCGAGGCCTATACCATGGAGGCCGGATTTGAATACCCGGAGTCGGACGAGCTGCGCACGCAGGACAGCCGCTACTCCGTCATCCGCATCGGAGACGAGATCGCGCAGATCCTGCAGGACGCGGGCATTGAAGTCCTGCACGACACCGAGCCGAACGACTACCCGAACTACACCGGCGCCTATGAGCGCATGCGCCAGACCATCGAGGGCTATCTTGCCGCCTACCCCACCATCCAGATGGTGCTCGACCTGCACCGCGACGCGGCGGAGGACGCCGGGGGCGTCCCCGTTGCCCTGACCGCCTACCCGGACGGCGAGGCCTGCGCCGAGCTCATGCTCGTCGTCGGCACGGACGAGGGCGGCCTCCCCCACCCGGACTGGCAGGAGAATCTGGCCAACGCTCTGAAGCTGCAGGCGCTTCTGAACCGCAGCGCGCCCGGGCTCTGCCGGGATCTGGACCTGCGCACGGAGCGGTTCAACCAGCATGAGACGCCGGGGTCCCTGCTCGTTGAGGTCGGCGCCAGCGGCAATACGCTGGCCGAGGCGCTCCGCTCCGCCCGCATCCTCGGAAACGCGCTCGTAAAGCTGATCCGCGGCGAGGCGGCGTAAGGCACCGACGATCCCATCGGTTTCTTATACGAAAAAATTTTTCTGAAACCCTCTTGACAAATGCAGGTCCCGTGGATATACTATAACCGTAATGATAATTATTATCAATATTGATTCAGCGAGGAGCCTTGCCCATGTCTATCGTCCGAAAGCACAGCCGCAAGCGCGACGCGATCCTGGAATGTCTGCGCTGCACGACCAGCCATCCGACGGCGGAATGGGTCTACAACCAGCTGAAGCCCACGATCCCCGATCTCTCGCTCGCCACGGTCTACCGCAATCTTGCCATGTTCAAGGCCGAAGGGACCATCGATTCCGTCGGCGTGTACAATGGGCTTGAGCGGTTCGACTTCCGCACCGACCCGCACGCGCACTTCATCTGCCGGGTCTGCGGCGCCGTCAGCGACATCAACTGGTTCGAGCTTCCCGCGGATACCCTGCAGGAGGTCGAGCAGCAGACCGGCGCAAGCGTCGAGACCTGCCGCATCGCCGTCAGCGGCGTCTGCGCGGCCTGCATGAAAAAAGACACACAGTAATCACCATCCACCAACACAAATACAAAACAACATTTACGGAGGAAATCATCATGAAGAAATTTGTCTGCAAAGTCTGTGGCTACATCTACGAAGGCGACGCTGCTCCGGCAGAATGCCCCGTCTGTCATGCCAAGAGCAACATGTTCGAGGAAGTCAAGGGCGAGCTGACCCTGGCGGCCGAGCATGAGTACGGCATCTACGCCAAGACCGTCAAGAACAACCCCGACATCTCCGAGGCGGACAAGAAGTATATCTTCGACCAGCTGAAGGCCAATTTTAACGGCGAATGCTCCGAGGTCGGCATGTACCTGTGCATGGCCCGCATCGCCCACCGCGAGGGCTATCCTGAGATCGGCCTGTACTGGGAAAAGGCCGCTTACGAAGAGGCGGAGCACGCCGCCAAGTTCGCCGAGATGCTCGGCGAAGATCTCGAGCCCAACATGAAGGCCACCACGAAGGATAACCTCAAGTGGCGCGTCGACTGCGAATTCGGTGCCACCCAGGGCAAGTTCGACCTCGCCAAGTGCGCCAAGCAGAACAACCTCGACGCCATCCACGACACCGTCCACGAAATGGCCAAGGACGAAGCAAGACACGGCCGCGCGCTCAAGGGCCTGCTGGACCGCTACTTCAAGTAAGATGGAATACACGGAAAACACCGTGATCTGCAACTGCAAGCATGTGACCTTGGCGGAAATTGACAACGCGCTACAGAGGAGCGCGCACTTTTCCGACGTGGAAAAGGAGTTCGCCGAGGTGCAGAAGCTGACCAGCTGCTCGACCGGCTGCGGCGGCTGCCACGATAAGATTATGGCAGTCCTCTCCGAGCGGCTCAGCGGCTGAGAATAAAGGAGAATTTGAACATGAAATATGTCTGCGATATCTGCGGCTATGTCTATGACCCGGAGCTCGGCGATCCCGACAACGGCGTAGCCCCCGGCACACCTTGGGAAGAAGTCCCCGAAGACTGGACCTGCCCCCTCTGCTCGGTCGGAAAGGATCAGTTCAGCCCGGAGGAATAACGCATAATAACAGGCAGGAGAGGAAACACTTCCTCTCCTGCTTTTTGCGCTTTTCTCAGCGACAGCTGACGCTATGAAAGTCAAATCATCCAGCGATTGACCAACGGTATCTTTTTTAAAAACAAATAGATGCAGTAGCTGCCTGCGAGACACAGCAGCGCAAGGAACGGAACCGAAACGGCAGGACGGAAGCAGCCGGTCGAAAAGACCGATATGAGTCAGCGCGCGCAGAACCAGCAGATGCACCAGATATACGCAAAACGCCCCGCCGGACAGTGCCTTTGCTATACACTCCAGCTTCCCGTATCCCTTTTTCTCGAGTCGCATACAGATTGAAAAAGAAACCTACCGCGAGGAAACAGGGCCCCAGCGACAGCCCTTCCAGCATCTGTGCTTCCAGTTTTCCTGCGTGGACAGACCGCACCCATGTACCGGCAAAGCAGATGATAAAGCCAATGAAAATCATTGCAGCCGCCAGATACACGGGCAGCGGGTCACGCTTCATCAGAAAATGCCCGAGACAGGTGCAGCCAATCGCGCCCCAGGCCAGTGTAAGCGGCCATTGCAGAAAAAATGCCGGAAAACGCATGGAGCAGACCAAGGCTTTTTGGCCGGCGGAAGGAGCACACCATATATGATCCAGAATACCAGCGCATAACGCTCCATTTTTTTTCATCCGCATTTGCCGCGAACGTACGTGATTGGCAATGCAGCATATACCAATAGCATGATATGCAGAAAATACAAATGGCCCTCATGCTGGCCGCACAACAGTTCCAGCAGAATCGCGCGCAACGCATCGGCGGTAACCTTTCGTGCAGAAAGCGCGGGATCATCTTGTAAACGGTCGCCCAGACAAATAACGCAAGCAGGATATGCGGAATATTTCGTTTTCAAATATGTTGGACGGACAGACCGTCAGTTCTATCCAAGAACAGAACGCCGCTGCACATCAGGAACAGCGGAACCGCGCCTCTTGCAAGACTGCTCCAAAACAGGCCTTCCAACCATGCAGCGCTCCCGACCTGCCCGCCAAGCAGAACCTCACTGGACACGTGAATCATTACCACGCAGGCAATCGCAAGCGTTTTCGCATAATCAACGGCAGGTATTCTCCCTGCCGGTCACGGCGTCCGGCATTTTCTCAAAAAGCCGCATAACATACTCCCCTATTAAGAATATTTTGCATTGCATTTATAAGTACGTTCTGCTTAAAAAGTGGATAAATCAATTTTAAGCTCGAAATATTCTTATGTCAAGTTGATTATTCGACTCTTACGTTGTTTTGATTGCATGCCCCAGTTGTAAAAATACCCCTGAGGGGCAGATGTTTATGGAACTGGATTATTTTGAAATCGGCAGAAGAATTGCCGCCGCAGAAAGGATCTGGGTTTGAAGCAAACCGAGGTCTGTGAAAGCGCGCCCGGGATCAACGATAAATATTTGTCCTGCATTGAGCGCGCTGCGTCCATCCCGTCGCTGGACGTCGTCATGCGGCTTTCTTTCGCGCTGGACTGCACGCCGGATGAATTTCTGGTAGGCAGTGTGAAGTATGACGATGAACAATGGAGAGATGTTGCAGATTTACGCAATATGAATATAAAAGAAGCTGGATTTGGCAAAAAAGCTTTTTGTTGTGGTTGAATGACCAAGAGATATAATATGATATCGCGGAGTGCCATATATGTCTTTTGCTCTGGGACATTCTTTTTTTCTTGCCGTTGCTTGTTCGCAAAATGCCCATTCCTGCGAAAGTTTACGCTTTTTCCTTTTGGCATTTGCATGCATTCGTGGTAAACTGTGAACAAGAAAGGAGCGATCTTGCAAGAAATATGAAGTTTTGATCAGAGACCATCAACCCTGCGGGGGTGAGGCGCATGAACAAGGAGTTCCGGGAGATCGAGACCAGCCCGGAGGCTTATGTCCGCGAACAGGGGCTGCTACCCCATTCTCACCCAAACGCCGCAGTAATGTCATCACCACCGGCGACCAGGCGTCACATCCGTTATAAGCCAGCCTGTCAAAGACGCACCCGGCTCTCCTCGCCCCTGGGGGTGCGCCTTATCCGAAGATCACCTGGCCAGACGGCGGGCCTGCCGTCGGCGTATTGACGGCCATGCGCGCTCTTCCCGGCGGCAGAAGACGCCGAGCGTCTCGCCCTCCAGACACGGGCTTGCATAGTGCGCCTCAATGCTTTTGATCGCACCAAAGGCAAGCTCCTTTGCCCGGAAGCAGTCAAGCAGCAGGCGAATATAGACGACGTTGTTCATATGCCGCCCCATGTCAATATCCGTCGCGCGGACGAGGTGCGTGTAGATAAGCTCGTCCTGCGTCAGCTCATCGTGGAAGCGCACGGGCGGCTCGGCAATGGCAGCTGCGTCCGGAAAGGGGAAGTCCGCTGGAAGCCGGACTGCTCAAAGCGCAGGATCTTCTGCTCCGGGCCGAGAATGGCCCACTGCGTCCGGCCCAGCGCGACGGTCTGTTCGCCCTTCGTCAGTCGGTAGCTGCGGAAGCAGCGGATATCCCGGCCCTCGCACCTCCGGCCATGTGCGGGCTGTCAGCTCGTCCATGAGATACGCCGGCCCATAAAAATCCACCCGGCTGTGGACGGTCAGCCAGAACTCGCCCCGCTTTGCCATCGCTGCGCCGCCGACGCCGATTTTCTCCGCGTGCTCCGACGCAACGCCCTGAAAGATCGTAAACGCCGCCAGCGGCGAAAGCGCCGCCGCGCTGCCGCACAGATCCGGGGTCAGAACGATCTGCTTTTCAAAAAACCCTGTCTGCATGCCTGCTCATGCCTCCTGTTTGTGTTTGTCTGTATTATATCATGTTGGCTTTCTGTTTGCCAGTCTTGGAATTCTGTAAGAATTCCAGAAATTTTTCGTTGTTTGCCTTGGAATCATGTTGATTTCTGCGCGGGTTTGGAGTATGATAGTGCCATGTTCGAGACATACGTCCGCGGTCTTTCAAAAACCGCGCCCGCATTTCATACGCAAGGAGACGTTAGCATGATTATTACGCAAAAGAAGCCCATGGAAGAGCTCATGGCGATGGTCGGCGACGCAAAAACAGTCGCGATCGTCGGCTGCAACAGCTGCGCAACGGCTTGTCACACCGGCGGCGAGCCGGAGGTCGCCGCGCTGGCAAAGGCACTGGAGGAAGCAGGAAAGAAGGTCGTCGGCACGACGATTGCCGATTACTGCTGCATGAACCTCGGTGTCAAGGGCAAGATGAAGCCCCTCGTCGCGGCAAAGCCGGACTGCGTGATCTGTATGTCCTGCGGCGACGGCGTGCAGTGCGTCGCAAAAAATGCCCCCGGCATCCCCACCTATCCGTCCAATAACACCATGTACCTCGGCGAAGCCGTCCGCTTCGGCGTCTGGGAAGAGGCGTGCCACTTCTGCGGCGACTGCGTTCTGGGCCAGACCGGCGGCATCTGTCCTGTGACCCAGTGTGCCAAGAGCCTCTGTCAACGGCGGTCCCGCGGCGGCCAGAAGAACGGCAAGTGCGAGGTCAACCCGGAAAACGACTGCGCATGGATCAAGATCTACAAGCGCCTTGACCAGATCGGCCAACTCGACAAACTCGGCCACACCCGCGAGGACAAGGGCTACGCGAAGTTCAGCTATCCGAGAACGATCAGCTTAAAGGGGAAGAAATAATATGAGTATGTTAAAAGAGGCTTTTGAAGCCGGTAAATTTGGCGTCACTGCCGAAATGGCCCCCCCGAAGGGTTATGATTTTTCCGAGCAGCTGGAGGCTGCCAAGCTTCTGAACGGCAAGGTTCACGGCGTCAACGTGACCGATATGCAGTCTGCCAGCCTCAAGGCATCCAGTCTCGGCCTGTGCGTCGCGCTCAAGAATGCGGGCATCGAGCCGATTCTGCAGATGACCGGCCGCGACCGCAACCGTATGGCGATCATGGGCGATATTCTGTCCGCAGCGGCTTCGGCATCGACACGATGCTGGCTCTGACGGGCGACCATCCCGTCGTCGGCGACTGTCCGGAATCCAAGCCGGTCTATGATCTGGATTCCGTCGGCATTCTGAAAATGCTCACGAAGATGGAGCAGACAAACTGCGACTGCGGCGGCAATGAGATCGCCGGCGGCGCACCGAAGTTCTACAAGGGCGCTTCCGTCACTCCGGTCTATGACCCGATTGAACTGCAGATCAACAAGCTGCGTCAGAAGGTCGAAAACGGCGCGGAGTACATTCAGACGCAGGGTATTTTTGATCTGGAAACGTTCAAGCGTTTCCTCGACAAAGTTGATGCAGCAGGCATTAAGACGCATATTATGGCCGGTATTATCCCGCTCAAGGCTGCGGGCATGGCGCGGTACATGAACGAAAACGTCCCCGGCATCGCGGTGCCGCAGGATATGATCGACAAGCTTGCCGCGGCGGCAGCCGAGGGCAAGGAAAAGGGCGTCAAGGGCCTTCCGATGAAGCTTGGCATTGAGATGGCAGCAGAAATGATCGCAAAGATCAAGGACGAGCATCTGTGCGACGGCGTACACATCATGGCAATCGGCGCGGAGAAGAACGTCCCGGCCATCCTCGAAAAGGCCGGCGTTACGATCTGAGTTTTCTCAGCTATATTTCAGCGTCCATCCGTCCAAATGGATTGCCTGAGTTTCGATACAAAACCATAATATAGCAGCAGACGGCAGCCCCGTGTCCGGGGGCTGCCGTTTTGCGCCCTGAAAAATGGGGCTTGATGGAATGCCGGAATAGAAACAGAACATAAAGAAAGGGGCTAACCTTGGGCGTTTCCGCGCGGAAGCGTCTGATAAAAAAGCCGTGAAGCCCTGGCGTTGGAGCTTCACGGTTTTTTTTTTGGCTGTACAGGGGCCTCAGCAGAGCTTCGCGCCGGCGGGGATGGCGTCGTTCAGCATGAGAAGGTTCAGCTTTTCCTCGCCCTTTTCCTTGTGGACGGCGGACAGGAGCATCCCGCACGATTCCTGACCCATCATTTTTCTAGGCGGCAGGTTAATGATCGCGGCGAGCGTCTTGCCGACGAGCGTTTCCGGCTCATAGAATTTTGCGATGCCGGAGAGAATCTGACGGTCCGTGCCGGTGCCGTCGTCGAGCGTGAAGCGCAGAAGCTTGTCGGACTTTTTCACGCGGTCGCAGGACTTGACCTTGACTGCGCGGAGGTCGGACTTGCAGAAAGTATCGAAGTCGACCTTTTCCTCCAACTGCGGCTCGACCTCAACGGCGGGCAGGAGCGGCCTTTTTTCTGCTCGGCCTCAATTTCTTCCAGTTCGGCAAGTGCCTTTGCCGCGTCTACGCGGGGGAAGATCGCCTCGCCCTTGTGGACGCATGCGGTCTGCGAAAGCGCACCCCAGACGTTGGCCTTGTCCCACGTCTGCACGGATGCGTCCGCGCCGATCTGCGCGAAAATTTTCTCACAGGAAGCCGGAATAAACGGCAGCAGGAGCGTCGTGCAGATGCGGATAGCCTCGAGCAGGTTATACATAACGGAGGCAAGGCGCGGCTTGTTTGCTTCGTCCTTAGCAAGCGCCCACGGCATTGTCTCGTCGATATACTTGTTCGCGCGCTGGATGCACTTGAAAATCTCGTCCAGTCCGTTCTGGAACTGGAACTTCTCCATCTGCGCCTCATAGCGGTCGCGAAGGCCGGAAAGCATTGCGATCAGGTTCTCGTCCACCTCGCCCGCTTCGCGCGCTTCAGGGAGCGTTCCGCCGAAGTATTTTTCGACCATCGCCGTTGTGCGGGAGACGAGGTTGCCAAGATCGTTGGCCAGATCGATGTTGATGGTGTTGATGAGCAGTTCGTTGGAGAAATTGCCGTCGGAGCCGAAGGGGAACGTGCGCAGCAGGAAGAAAGCGCAGCGCATCGACGCCGAATTTTTCCGCCAGAATATAGGGGTCTACCACATTGCCCTTGGATTTGGACATCTTGCCGCCGTCCATGACGAGCCAACCGTGGCCGTAGACGTTCTTCGGAAGCGGCATACCCATGCTCATGAGCATGGCCGGCCAGATGATGGAGTGGAACCGGACGATCTCCTTGCCGACCAAGTGCACGTCGGCGGGCCAGTATTTCTCATAATCGTGGTATTTTCGTTCAGAAAGCCGAGGGCTGTGCAATAGTTGAACAGCGCGTCGACCCAGACATAGACGACGTGGCCGGGGTCAAAATCGACCGGCACGCCCCAGCTGAAGCTGGTGCGGGAGACGCAGAGATCTTCGAGGCCCGGATCGATGAAGTTGTTGACCATTTCGTTGACGCGGGACTTCGGCTGCAGATAGTCCGTCGTCGTCAGCAGCTCGCGCACACGCCGCCCGCGTATTTGGAGAGGCGGAAGAAATAGGCTTCCTCTGACGCGTCGTGCACCTCACGGCCGCAGTCGGGGCACTTGCCGTCTACCAGCTGGCTCTCTGTCCAGAAGCTTTCGCATGGGGTGCAGTATTTGCCCTTGTATTCGCCCTTATAGATATCGCCATTTTCATACATCTTCCGGAAGATCTTCTGAATGGCCTCCACATGATAATCGTCCGTGGTACGGATGAAGCGGTCGTTGGAGATATTCATGAGCTTCCACAGATCGAGAATGCCCTTCGGCCCGGCGACGATGTTGTCAACGAACTGCTGCGGCGTGACGCCGGCGGCCTTCGCCTTTTCCTCGATCTTCTGGCCGTGCTCGTCCGTGCCGGTCAAGAACATGACATCGTAGCCCTGCAGGCGCTTATACCGTGCGATGGCGTCGGTCGCAACGGTGCAGTAGGTGTGGCCGATGTGGAGCTTATCCGACGGATAATAGATCGGCGTGGTGATATAAAACGGTTTCTTGCATACTTCGCACATATATTTTTCCTCTTTTCTGCCCGCTCCGAATGAAAGAGGGGCTGTTACTCTTATACTGTATCCTTTTCCCGTATTTTTGTCAACGCTGTTGCGAAATATTTGACATCCGTGGTATACTGACAGAGAATCAAGAATAATTTTATAAACAGACAGGAGTCTCGAATTTTTATGATTTCTTTTCACAAGGCGGAGGCCGCCGATCGCGCGTGGGCGCATGAAATCCTGAAAAACTGTGCATATCCCGGCGCGGAATACGCATTCAGCTGCATGTATCTCTGGTCAGACTATTTTGGCGAACTCGGCCGGGCCGGGGAACGCCTGACCCAGCATGCGCCGTGGCGCGGCCGCGAGGTCTATCTCTATCCAGCCGGGACCGGCGATCTGCGCGCGAAGCGATCGAGGCTATCCGGGCCGACGCTGCCGAACGCGGCAATTCCGCTGCGCCTGCGCAGTCTGACGAACGAAACGCGCGCGGAACTCGAAGCGCTCTATCCGGGCAAATTTGAGTTTACCGCCTGCCGCAATTCCTACGACTATATCTATACCGTTGAAGAACTCTCCGAACTGCACGGCAAGAAGCTCCAGTCCAAGCGCAACCACTGCAACCGCTTTGAAGACGAGTTCCCAGACTGGTTCACGGCACCCATCACCGATGAAAATCTTCCGCAGTGCCACGAGATGCTGCGCATCTGGTATGAGACGCATGAACCTGCCGTAAACGCGCAGGAACTCGACCAGCTGCAGCTGGAAAAGGCCGCGCTGCAGCGCGCGTTCGACCATTTTGACGAACTGGAAATGGACGGTCTGCTGCTGTCCGACGGTGAGCGCATCATCGCGTTTTCCATGGGCAGCCGCATGAACCGGGACTATTATGACGTCGGCTTTGAAAAGGCGTTCCCGGATGTGAACGGGGCCTACGCCATGATCAACCGCGAGTTTTCCCGCATGATCGCGGAAAAATATCCCGAGGTGCGCTTTCTCAACCGCGAGGACGACATGGGCTCCGAGGGCCTGCGCCGCGCGAAGGAATCGTACCAGCCGACGGTGCTGCTGGAAAAATACACGCCGACTGGAAGGAGAGCTGAACATGCGCTTCCGCAAAACAAACCCCGGACGATCTGCCGCAGCTGAAGTCGCTCTGGGCGCTCGGCTTCGGCGACACGGAACAGTGGAGAGATCGAGGCGTTTTTTTGCCATCTCTTACCCTGCGGCGACCGGCTTCTGCGCGGAAGGAGGACGGCGGCTCATCGCCGCCGCCTACGCCCTGCCGGGAGCTCGCCTGGGGCGAGCGTACGGTGAAGGCCGCGTATCTCTACGCCGTGACCACGCATCCGGACTTCCGGAAGCAGGGCGATGTGCCGGAAGCTGCTGGCCTACGCAGAAAAAGAACTGACAAAGCGGTATTTTGACTGCCTGACGCTCGTCCCGGCGACGGACGCGCTGCGCGCATATTATGAACGCGCTGGGCTTCTGTCTCGCAGAACGCGGCCTTTTTCGACGAGGGCGGCGCGCCGGAGGCACGCGGCGTGTGCGAAGTGCTGACGCCCGCTGAATATGCCGGATTGCGTGAGACGGTTACCTCTTATGACACTCTGCCGCATGTGCGCTATGGTCTGTCCGATCTTCGGTATCAGGCCTCCATGTCCGGCTTTTACCGGCTGGAACTCGGCAGCCACTTCGGCTGCGCCTGCGCACATCCGGACGGCGAGACACTCGTCGTGGACGAAATTCTGCCGGACTGCTCTGTCCTGCCCGCGCTTTTGAAGCAAGCTTCCGGCCAAGAAACCAGTGCCGCGTACGCACCGTGGGCGGCAGCACGCCATTTGCCATGTGCAAATGGCTTTCGGATGCGCATATGCCAGATGTGTATCTTGCATTTGATTTCGGATAATTTCAGCTTTACGAAAGGGGGCGTTCGCCTTGGCGGAACCGCTTCTCATCCCCGCCGACGCCGCGCAGCGGCTGCTGGCCGCCGCCAACGGCGACGCTGCGCTGCTGTATCTCCATCTTTTTGAGAACCGCCCGCTTTCGGGCGCGCGGCGCTGCGCATGACGCAGGCCCGGTACGATCTGGCCTGCGCGACGCTCCAGCAGCTGGGGCTCTGGCCGCAGGAGGCGCAAGACAGCATCTCGACGCGTCGCAGGCCCCGGTCTATACCGAGCAGGACGTCATCCGTGAAACGCGCACCAGCCGCGAGTTTGAAGCCATCACCGGCGAGACGCAGCGGCGGCTGGGACGGGTCCTGTCCAATGAAGAATTAAAAATTCTGCTTTCGGTCTACCGCTATCTGGGGCTTCCCGGTGAGGTCATTTCGATTCTTGTCAACTACTGCATCCAGCGGCAGCGTTCGCGCGGCATCTCGCGCATGCCGTCTCTGCGGTCGATCGAAAAGGAAGCGTATTACTGGGCCGACCACGGCATTGACACGATGGAGCAGGCGGCGGTCTATATGCAGAACCAGCTTCTGCGGCAGTCGCAGCTGGGAAAAATCCGCGAACTGTTCGGGATTACGGGCCGCAGGCTGACAACGGGCGAGGAGAATTACATCCTGACGTGGCTCTCATGGGGCTTTGGCGAACAAGAAATCGGTCTGGCCTATGAAAAGACCTGTATGGCGACCGGCGGACTCAAGTGGCCCTATTGCAACTCCATCCTGCGCAGCTGGCACGAGCAGGGCTTCACCACCCTCAGCCAGATTGAATCCGGCGACCGCGCGCCGGCAAAGCCCCCCGCTGCGGGGAAATACAGCCGCGGCGTCCAGCATCACGACGACACGCTCAGCGATCTGCAGATCGCTGCCATTGACCGCATGCTGAACGAGAAGGTGATTGACCATGGCGTATTCAGAGCCATCGATGCGGCGGGCGAGGCCCGGCTGCAGAGCGAAAAAAAGAGCAGAACGAGCAGTCCTCCCGCGCCCGCATCGCGGCGATCTATGAAAAGCAGCCGCGTCTGGGTGAGATCGATCGGGAGCTGCGCAGGACCGCCGCGCACGTGCTCGCCGCGACGTTCCGCCGGCAGGGCGACCCCGGCCGCCATGCAGCAGCTGAAAAAAGGACAATCTGCCTCCAGCAGGAGCGGGATTGGATCTTACAGGCCGAGGGACTGGGCCGGACGATCTGACCAGTCCAGCCGCTCTGCCCGAAGTGCGGCGGAACGGGCTATGTGGGCGCGGTCAGCTGCGAATGCCTCAAGCGAGCTCTGCCGCCAGGAGCAGAAGAAGGGAGCTGACGAATCTGTTCGGCGCCGAGAGCTTTTGAAAAGTTCCGCCTTGACCTCTATTCCGGACCAGTACGACGCAAAAATAGCCGCAGCATCCGCGCGGAGCTCATGCGCGACCTACCGTGCATGGCGCAGAACTACGCGCAGAGCTTCCCGGCGGACGGCCAGTCGCTGGCTCCGGCGCACCGGCTGGGAAAGACGTTCCTGTCCGCCTGTGTGGCGCGCGTCGTCGCGGAGCGGGGTTTTCGTCAGCTACGCGCCGGTGGGCAGCTGTTTGCCGCCTTGAGAGATCAAACCCGGGCCGCAGCCGGATGCAGCCCGCACGGAGGATGTGCTCGCCTCGCGATCTTCTGATCATCGACGATCTGGGGACGGAAATGACAACGCAGTTCGCCGTCTCGCGTCCCTCTATCAGCTGCTCAACAGCCGCCTGATAAAGGAGAGCCCGTCATTCTCGACCATCTTCACGCCAGAGCTGGCCTCTCGCGCTGGCTGCGCCGCAGACGTCGCCCGCGCATCCGGCAATTCCGGTACCGCTCTGCCGTTCTGCGGCGACGCCATCCGCTTCTCAAAATCGCGCCGTAAGCGCAGTGGAGCCCCCAGAGGCTCTTTTCTCCGGATACGGAGCGCAAAAACTTCTGCATATTTCCGACCTCCGTGGCTTGCATGGCGAAACTGGTAAGTATAATACTTTGTAATGGCTCTATCGCATAGAAAGCGAGGCCTCCCATGAGCCAGAGGTCACGATCCGCAGTGGCTACCACGCGCCTCTCAGTCTCGTTTCCGACGAGCTGCAGCGCGCCATTGAATCATCACAGCAATTTCCAGCACGAACGTCAACGCGAATCTAGAGCCGCGTATCCGCGCCGCCAGCATCGTGGAGTGGAGCTTCCGGCCTGAAATCGACACTCCGAACGCCATGAAGCGCCTCGGTCGTTTTCGACTATCCTCTGACGTCGTGGCGCGCAGGCGCAGTCGTGCGGCACTCGCCGGGCTGCGGAAGTGCGGCTGGCGCTGAAGCGCTACCAGTTCAACGTCGGCAAGCGGGCCTGCGCTTGCCGATATGAACCAACCGGCGTGACTTACGTATTGCTCTCTGTACGGAGCGCAAAGCGGGTTATTATGACTCTCGTGGGTACGGCATAGGACTGGCCGGTGGTGGCCTGAGACTTCCGATGCAGCCTCAAAAAGTAAGACGACCCGAAAATCGCTGCCTGGTCGAGAAAAAGACAGCAAAAGCGACTGTAAGGGAATATACCTTGCAGTCCTTGCTTATTTAAGTAGATTTCATAGGTCAAAAAGATTTTTCGAAAATTCATACCGAATCTGCTTGAGATTTTCTTTTGTAGTTGACGCCGAGGAAAAAAGAAGAGCCGGAGCGCACCTCAGCGTGAAGACACTGCTGCCGTTTCAAGACCGGAGTGGAGGTTACTTGCCTCTGCCTGATGTGTTCCGTCATTTGGATTTTTCTCAGTAAACCCGGCATCCGTAAGAGTTTTTCCGCATCGGCGTAACTTCCTCGCCGAAACATCCGGTGCGTTCATCATACCTGTGCCCTGCCGACGTAAGTACGTGCTGGTGCCGTAGGGAACCTGCCGGCCCCTCTTTCTTCTATGTTTCCAGAAATAATAGGTATCCGCACAAAGTTCACCTTATTGTTATATTCGCTTGGCCGTAATCTTAAAGCGCCTTTTGAAAAACCTGCTCGTCGAAATTTCGTATAGCTCTGCCCCCACTGGGGAACGGAGACAAGCGGAACCTCCTCGTAGGGAGTTGTATTGTTCTGCGCCTTTTCGCGGGTAGCAAAAGCCAGCCGCCGAGAATCATGCTCTATTGCAACGCAAATTCCAAAGCGTTATGAGCAGAGTTTTGGTAGCAATAATAACTGAACGAAGTGAT
>VOFK01002159.1_pt1 | contig 24043 bp, 34 predicted proteins | sample 5384121 | NCBI WGS metagenome assembly VOFK01 (sample SAMN12384730, study PRJNA508395) | human gut metagenome | isolation source: healthy gut J | host: Homo sapiens | reverse complement strand
CTCTTCGTTCAGTTACGTATTGCTCGATAATCCTGGTGGAGAGAGAAACGTGGAGGGCATGCATATAAAGAAAATCAGGAATTTATTATTGCACTTTCCGGTAGTTTTGATGTGCTCTTGGATGATGGTAAAGAGAGGAGAAAAAAATCCATTTGAATCGTTCATACTATGGATTGTACGTACCAAAAGCAGATATGGAGACAGATGGATAATTTTTTCTACTAATTCGTTAGCTTTAATATTATCTTCAACTCCATATGGAGAAAATGATTATATACGTGATTACGAAACTTTCAAAAAAATACTGCATTATGAGTAAAAATAGTACAGTCTATGACTGCACAATTATAGAGCTTGATAAGCATCACAGAGATGAAGGTAATATCACTGTGGTTGAAAATGTTAAAACTGTTCCATTTGAAGTAAAACGTACCTATTATCTATACGATATACCAGGTGGCGAGGCGCGTGGTGGACACGCTCATAAAGAATTGTTTCAGCTGGTGATAGCTGCTAGCGGTAGTTTTAATGTAACAGTTGATGATGGCAGTGTGAAACGTACCTTTTCATTAAATCGTCCTTATCAAGGTTTATATATTGTTCCGGGGAATGTGGAGAGAACTGGATAACTTTTCATCTGGAGCAGTGTGTCTGGTACTTGCTTCAATGCCTTATGATGAAGCTGATTATATACGAATATATAAGGATTTCTTGGAGTATAAGAATACAAAATGAAAAAAAAGCAGGTATTGATAATTGGTGGTAATGGACATGGTTCTGTTATTGCAGCTTGTATAAAAAGATAACCAGAAAAACGGATACGATGAAGATATTGAAATCTGTGGTTTTGTGAACGATTTTGTAGATAATGTAGATGAGTATGCTGTTTTGGGGAGGTACTGATAGAATTCAGCATTTTGTCGATGAAGGGTATTATTTTATATGGGGAATACATATGATAGGACGAAATGTCTTGACAGAAGAACTGTTTAAGAGACTAAATGTTCCATTGGATAGATTAGTAACAATAATACATTATACAGCATTTATTGGAGAGAACGTGGTTCTTCATCCAGGGGTAGTGGTCATGTGTCATGCATATATTGCTCCTCGAACAGAACTGGGCATAGGGACAATGGTAAAATCAATACTTGTATCGGACACGATGTTAAATGTGGACCATTATGTCATTTTGCAATGGGTTCGATAACCGGTTCATTGGTGGTTATAGGTAAGTGTGCTGATGTTTCTATAGGTGCTACAGTTTTTTTAGAAAAGAGAAAGATTGGCAATTTTGCTATGGCAGGAGCAAGAAGTTTGGTTACTCATGATATACCAGACTCTGAAATACATGTAGAGGTTACCTGCAAAATTCTTGAGAAGAATTATGGAAGATTAATTCAATAATACTAGGAATGTCAGAAGCAATGGACACTGAAAACAGGAACTCGTATAAACAAAGCCTAAAAGCTACATCATGTTTGGAGGGGTTCAAATCTTTTAATATACTTATACAAATCATCAGGTCTAAATTTGCTGCAGTATTATTAGGCCCTGAAGGGATGGGGGTTATGGGATTGCTTAATTCTACCATTACAATGATTTCATCATCCTTTACAAATTGTGGTTTAGGGACCAGTGCCGTACGTAATATTGCAGAAGCTAACGGAGCCAATGATACTAAACGTATAGCTTTAATTATTTCTGTATTTAGGAGATTGGTTTGGATTACCGGATTGACAGGTGCATTGATTTGTTTGGTTTCAGCTTCATTGTTAAGTCAAGTGACATTTGGAAATACAGATTTTACTTTTGCTTTTATAATACTTTCATTCTCGGTTTTATTGATGCAATTAACTTCCGGGCAAAATGCTTTTAATGCAGGGGATGCGGAAGTATCGTTGGCGAAGGCCAATGTAGTTATGCAGTCGGTTTAATATTTATCATACCGTTATATTATTTTTTGGAAGATAGATGCTATTGTTCCTGTTTTATTGTTTTTCGAATGCTTTGATTTTTTTATCCTGTCTTATATATATGCCCGCAAAATAAAGATTGAGAAGGAAGAAATAACCATTACGGATATAAAAGTTGAAGGGCGAGATATGTTGAAGATGGGAGTGTTGATCAGTCTTCAGGGTATGTTGGCAATATTAGCTTCCTATTTCATTCGTATTTTCATAAGTCGTATGGGTTCTATTGATGATGTCGGGTTGTTCAATGCTGGGTTTACAATAGTCAACACATATGTTGGATTGGTATTTACGGCTATGGCAACAGATTATTATCCCCGATTGTCAGCGATAGCTTCGGATAATGACTCATTTGTTAGGGCGATTAATCAGCAGGCAGAGATTTCGTTACTGTTGCTTGCTCCAATAATTATTGCTTTTTATCGCTTATATACGGGTAGCTGTAGTAGTACTTTATTCTACAAAGTTTATACCTACTGAAGGTATGATGTATTGGGCAATGGCAGCCATGTTTTTTCAAAAAGCCATGGCGTGGGTATGTCTTATGGTTTATTAGCGAAAGGTGATTCCAAAGTATACTTTTTTGGAATGAATTTATTACAGTTTGTTATGGATTAATTTTTTTAATATGATAGGGTATTACTATTGGGGATTAATAGGACTTGGCATATCATCATTCATTAAATATGGATTCTATTTTTTGCAGCTATGGATCATTTGTCGAATAAAATGTAATCTCAAATTTACCAGATCAATAATGAAATTATTTATACTATTTTCTTGTATCACTGCCATAGTCCTTACCTGCAAAAATATTAATGTTTGGCTGGAGTGGATACGCAGTGGTGACAGTGTTTTTAGTTTTAACGACATATTATTCATATACGGGACTAGATCGTAGGATAGGGATTAGGCAGGTTATAATAAACAAATTACATCGTAAAAACTAATATGATGGATAATGAAGAAAATATTGCTCGAAATAAAACATTCAATAAATAAAAGAATCGGAAATGCTATAGAAAGTATATCATGTAGACTCTATTATCATTCAAAAAGAACAGTTGGGGGGCATTGTTTATATGCGATGAATAATATGGTTTTACGTTGTGTTTCGTTTGTACCGTTTGAAGTTGTTAGTCATCATGTCTATGCGAAATCGCATTTGACTTCATCTATAATACCACTTATTACTAATAGAGTAGGGTATACAAGTAAGTTAACCTATGAGTTGGAGCCTTTGAAGAAAGAACTGATATCAGTTCCGATGCAAGATATTTTTTTATTTATAAACATGAAGGTGTTAGAATACAAGGAAATTCCGATTTTATCTTAAATGTGAAAGAAAAGTGTGTAATTAACGACTTCTGTTATAATATGAACGATCGCTATGTGATGTTTGATGGGCTTTTATTGCGGTTAAAGAATAATGTTGCTGTTTTACGTAACGATGGCGGTATTGGGAAATGTCGTTATTTGAAGTCTGGAATTATGCTTTCAGGGAAATTTTCATGTAATTACTATCATGAATTGTATGAAATTCTCATTAAACTGCTTGTCTTCAACAGAATAAACATATCAAAAAGATGCTCCGTTGATAATCGATGAAATCGTAATGAAAATAGATTCTTTTAAAAAGATTTTTTGAGATTCTTAATGAAACCCAACGTGACATAATTACTATAGGAGAAAAAAAGAAATAGTAGAATTTGGTACTTTATATTCTCTTTCTGCTGTGAATTCTATTGCACCTCATTATAGAGATATTACTGATCCTGATCATTTATTTGGGTTTGTTTTTGATTGTCATTTAACATTGCAAATGCGTGATAAATTGCTCTTGTTTAAGTCTAATTTAGCAACTCCGAAACGCATTTTTCTGACACGGAAGAGTACAAAAAAGAGGCATTATAATGAATTTGAAGTTTGGGGAGTACTTAAAGAATATGGGTTTGAAGTTGTTGCTCCCGAAACATACACTTTTTGTGAGCAAATGGCCTTGTTTAATAATGCTGACTATATTGTGGGTGGTTCTGGAGCTGCATTTACAAATTTATTGTTTTGTCATAGCGGTTGTAAGGTTATTTGTTTTAGATCCATAAGAAACTATTCTCCAATATTTTCGACTATTGCTAATATTGTCGATGTTAAAATGCGGTATTTAGCTGGTATTTCTGATAGTACAGTAGATTTACATGCTGATTACATTGTCAGCACTGATAAACTGAAAAAAATGATTGATTATAATGAGGATTAAAAATAGTAATGATATAACTTATTTTATAGGAGGTATATTACTTTTGTTAACTCTAAGGCCATTTTTTACTTGGAGTCTAAGTGGGTCTTATGCGCAAATTGTATTTCTTTTCCCATTGGCGATTCTATTCTGGCGGAATTATAGAATGAATAGATTGAATGTGCTGTATCTGTTTTTCTTTTGTTTTTACCCTTTTGTTAGCTTCTATTTCTCAAAATCGTAATCTGATAGGATTCTTTTTATGATTATTTTGGCAGCAGTACCTTTTGGATCGAAAAAGATTTATGGTTAACGTGTTTGATAGGTACAAAACGTTATATTCTATAATAATTGGAATATCCATTTTGGTATGGCTGTTACTTTTTCTTTGGTATTCCTGTCTCTGGAAAAATAATAGCTCCTTTGAATGCTGTAAAAACATATAATTATATTGCATATCCGTTTTTAGTTATTCCTAACTATTTAGGGGCAGGTCTTGATGTTTATTTTCAATCATTAAGATTTTGTGGCCCTTTGATGAGCCGGGTGTTGTTGGTACTATCGCCGGACTTATGCTGTATATAGATAATTTTAATCTGAAGGATAAAAGGAATATATTTATTTTAATTTCTGGACTTCTTTCATTGTCTCTATTTTTCTATATCCTTTCTGCCATTTTTTAGTGTATTTTTTATTTTCTAGAAATGTCAAGGTCGTATATAAATTCTTCATCTCTTCTTTAATGGCATTGTTAATTGTTTTTCTATGCAAAATACAATGACTAGGTTGTTGATTTGGGATAGATTGGAATATGATAAAACACAAGGGATGATCAGTGGGGATAATAGGGCTGATAGTAGTTTAAAAAGTTATTTTAATTCTATTCAGGGTACAAGTCAATATTGGTGGGGGGTAGATAATAAGAGACAGTTGGCAAACTTCTCGGATAGTGCTGGTTATCGAAATGCAATTCTGTCCAATGGAGCTGTTGTCTGTATTATGTACCTGCTTTTCTTTGTTCTTTATGCCTTAAATCGTATAAAGTCCATATGGTATATTCTTATATTTATAACCTTGCTACTTGCTACATTATATCAGCGTCCTGGGTTATTTTCTGTTAATTATATCTTTCTATTTTCTATGTATATAGTAATGCACGACAAACGTGAAAATATAAAATTAAATCCATGATGCATATTTGTTATCTCACAGGGCTTTATTCTCGAAAAGACCCATTGATCTTTGACCGTCAGGGGAAGGCATTGGCAATGGCTGGCTATAACGTTACTATTGTTGTTTGTGACTTAGAACCGAATGAAACAATTGATGGTATTGAGCTTATTTCGTGTAACTATAAGCCATGCTCGCGTATAGAGAGGATGCTGAATACCAAGAAATTTCTTTATAGGAAAGCACTGATGATAAATGCAGATGTATACCAAATTTCTGATCCGGAGCTATTATCTCTTGGGGTTAAATTGAAACATAAGGGATATAAAGTTGTATTTAATCTTCGTGAGTTTTATCCTGGCATCATTCATGATAAAGCATATTTGCCTAAAAATAGCTCGTAATGTAATTGCAGTGCTGATGGAGAAATATCTGAAGTCATCTCTAAAGAAATATAATGCTGTATTTACTGTAACTGATGATACTGACAATCGCCTTGAAAAGTGGGGAATAAAGAATCATTATGTTATTAAAAAAATTTCCCTGTTGTATCTTTCCAGGTTTACTTTATCCAAGGAGGAATATTTATCCCGTAAAAATGTTCTTGGATATATTGGAACAGTCTATTGGATTAGTTGTCAAAAAAAGAAGTATTAAAAGCTTTAGCGGAATTGCCGGATATCAAATATTATGTTGCAGGTGTGATTGAAGAAGGATATGTTGATGTTCTTGAAACTTTTCCAAACTGGAAGAATGTGGATTTTGCAGGGCCGTTTAAGAAAGAAGAGATATCAACAGTTTTTTTCAAAAATGACTATTAGTAATACTCTTCGATTTTAGTCGGACAGGCAGTCCGAATGGATCTTTTGGTGTGTTGAAAATATTTGAAAGTATGGAGGCGGGGTTACCGGTGTTGCTTTCGGATGTGAAATGCTATCGTGAAATTGTAGAAAAATATAATTGTGGAATTTGTGTTGATCCACATAATTCGCAGCAAATAAAGGAGGCTATTCAATATTTAGTTGAAAATAAGGAAATGGCTTATCAGATGGGGCAAAATGGTCGACGAGCAGTTTTAGAAGAGTATAACTGGGAAAGTCAGGCTAAACTATACATTGACGTATTAACAAATATATAAAGCGAGGAATATATGATACACCCACTGGCTGACTGTCAAAGTAAATTGATTGGTGACGGGACTACTATATGGCAATTTTTGTGTCATCTTAAATGGTGCTGTTATTGGAAGTAACTGCAATTTATGTGCCCATGTTTTTGTAGAGAATGATGTTATTATAGGTAACAATGTTACTGTAAAATCAGGAGTACAATTGTGGGATGGTCTAAGAGTAAAAGATAATGTTTTTATCGGAGCAAATGTCTCTTTTTATTAATGATTTGATTCCTCGTTCAAAAGTCTATCCACGTGAATTTCTAATGACGACACTTGAGGAACATTGTTCGATCGGAGCCAATTCTACAATAATGGGAGGATTGATTATTGGTGAGTACGCTCTTGTCGGGGCAGGAAGTGTTGTTACAAAAATGTTCCGGCACATGAGATTTGGTTTGGTAATCCTGCATGTAAAAAGGGTATATCACTAAAGATGGTATTGCCCTGGACTTAAAATATGTGTGATAAAAATGGAGTTAAACATAAAATATAAAACGGATATGATTAAATTTTTAGATTTACAGAAAGTTACTGCAAAATATGCAGAAGAGATTCATGAAGCAGTATTGAGAGTCGTTGATTCAGGGTGGTATTTACAAGGCAAAGAAAATGCAATGTTTGAAACACATTATTCTTCATATATTGGTACTAAATATACTATAGGATGTGCTAACGGCCTTGATGCATTGATTTGGATTTTCCGTGCTTATATTGAAATGGGGATAATGAAAACCTGGAGATGAAGTTATCGTTCCTGCAAATACCTATATTGCTTCTATTTTAGCCATTACTGAGAACGGACTCATTCCTGTGTTGGTTGAACCCAATCTGGAAACATATCAAATTGATGATTCTAAGATTGAAAAAAAGCTATAACTTCTCGTACAAGAGCTATACTTATAGTACATCTCTATGGTCAGTGTGCGTATACTGAGAAAAAATAGGAGAATTATGTGAAAAATATAATCTTAAGCTTGTAGAAGATAATGCGCAGGCACATGGCTGCAAATTTAATGGGAGAATGACAGGCTCGATAGGCGATGCTGCAGGGCATAGCTTTTATCCGGGTAAAAACTTAGGTGCATTAGGGGATGCAGGAGCTGTGACAACGAATGATGATGAGTTGGCACATATAGTAAGGTCGGTTGCTAATTACGGATCTGCAAAGAAATATGTTTTCCAATATGTAGGGCGTAATAGTCGTCTTGACGAAATTCAGGCAGCTATTCTTGATGTTAAACTCCGTTATCTTGATAATGATATACAATTAAGAAAAAGAAGTTGCAAAATATTATATAGAAAACATTGAGAATCCAGCGATTATTTTGCCAATTGTGAAAGATTGGAATGCACATGTATTTCATCTTTTACAATTCGTTGTGCAGATCGTGATGGCTTGCAACAATATTTAGCAGAGAATGATATTCAAACTAATATCCATTATCCTATTCCTCCTCATAAACAAGAATGCTATAAAGAATGGAATGATCTTAGCTTTCCAATTACAGAATTGATTCATGCTGAAGAATTGAGTATTCCCAATGAGTCCTGTTATATCTATGGAAGAGGTTGAAAGGGTTGTAAAAGTGTTGAATGCTTGAAGTAATAATCTTATGATGAAGAAAAAGACTATTTGGTTCATAAATAAAGATGCAGCACCTATTGAATTTTATGGCACTCATTTGAGAACAATAAAGTTGGCACAATATTTTCAATCAGAAGGCTATAATGTGAAATTGTTTTTGTTCTAGTTATGTTCACAATAGAAACTTATGTTTGTCTGACTCTAATAAGACATTTGAAGAGAAAAAACTTATGATAATATCCCTTTTGTTTTAGTAAATGCAGGTTGTGGATCTACTAATGGGATAAGAAGGATTATATCATATTTTAGGTTTGCGGTTAAATTATTCATCCATAGAAAACAATTTGAGAAACCGGATGTGATAATTCATACATCTCGTATTCCTTTTGATATTCCAATTTATCAACTTGCTAAAAAGGTAAAAGCAAAATATATCGTGGATGTTACAGATTTATGGCCTGATTCATTCGTAAGCTTAGGCTTATTGGGAAAAAAAATAATCCATGCGTGAAAATTGCTTATTGTTTAGAACGATATATTTATAGTAAAGCAGACAACGTTGTTTTTTCTATGCCTGGTGCAGTTAATTATGTGAGAGAAAACGGATGGGATAGTGATCAGGGGGGGGACAATTGATTTAAACAAATTGCATTATATAAATAATGGTATTGATTTGTCTGAGTTTAATGTTAACATGCAAAGATACAAAATAGAAGATTTTGATTTGGCAAACGATAAAACTTTCAATATTATTTATCTGGGAAGCATTCGATTGGCAAATAATCTTAAACTGCTTATAGATTCAGCTAAAATATTGCAGAATAATAGTGTGCAGGTCTTGATTTATGGTGATGGTGAGGATAGGGCTTTTTAGAGCATTATTGTGAAGAACAACAGATTACAAACGTAAAATTTAAAAGCAAAATGGACATCACCTGAGTATGTGCCATATATACTTTCAAAAGCAGATGTGAATGCTCTGAATTATTCTACTAATTTCGGGAAGTATGGTGGCAGTATGAATAAGATGTTTTTGGGACTGGCAAGTGGTAAACCATTATGTTGTAATGTAGGAATGCCATACAGTATCATATTAGAGGAGGGTGTCGGCATAGACTGTAAGTTAACTGATCCGCAGGATTATGCCGCTGCTATACTTTCGCTTAAAAACTTGCCTTCTGATGAGTATCAGACAATATGTAATAAAGCGAAAAAAGCAGCCGAAAAATATGATTATGCGAAACTATGCGTGAAATTTAAAGATGTCTGTAATTTGTAAATTGTTAGTAAAAAGATAATTAGTAAAAAACATGAAAATAACTTTTAATTGGTGCGTCAGGTTTTGTCGGGACTCGTTTGATTACACTTTTTGAAAAAAGCACAAAGATATGAGATGTTGAATATTGATTTGCAACAAAGTCGTTTCTTTCCCAGAAGTTACAGCAATTGGTGATGTACGTGATCAGGATTATTTAGATAAGAAATTGAAGGGGCTGAATGTGTTGTTTTATTAGCAGCACAGCATCGGGATGATGTTGTTCCGGTATCTCTTTATTATGATACAAATGTAGGTGGTATAGAAAAAGACATTAAAAGCAATGGAGAAAAATAATATAAAACGAATCATTTTTTTTTTTCATCTGTTGCAGTATATGGTCTAAATAAAAAGAATCCAAATGAAGAATATCCGGCAGATCCGTTTAATCACTATGGGAAAAAGTAAATGGCAGGCAGAGCAAATTTTGCATGAATGGTATAAGTTACATCCGGATTGGAATATTGATATTATTCGTCCAACAGTCATTTTTGGAGAACGTAACAGAGGCAATGTGTACAATTTATTAAAGCAAATTGCGAGTGGAAAGTTTCTAATGATTGGTTCTGGAAACAATAAAAAGTCAATGGCTTATGTCGGTAATGTTGTTGCTTTTGTAAAATACATGATTGATGAGGTTCGGACAGGTTATAATGTGTTTAATTATGTTGACAAGCCGGATTTTACAATGAATGAACTAGTGGCTCATGTGAGCAAAGTTATGAATAAACATATTCCGGCTACTCATTTCCCTTATTGGTTGGGCATGATAGGAGGATATTGTTTTGATATATTTGCTTGCATTACTCGTAAGAAATTGGCAGTAAGTTCTGTGCGTGTGAAGAAGTTTTGTGCAACAACTGAATTTGATGCTGCTAAAATACATTCTTCTGTTTTTTTAAAGCTCCTTATTCTTTAGGAGAGGGGCTGGCAAGAACTTTAGAGTTTGAATTTATATACCCCCACAGATGATATTACTTTTTAAAAAGTGAATAAGATGATAAGAATATGGAAAAAGTAAATAAACTAATATGTATGATATTGTTGTCTTTTTTATTAGCAGCATGTCAATCTTATAAAAAGGTACCTTATTTGCAAGACGTGGAAGCAGTCAATCAAGCTACTCAGCAGGAAACTCTTTATGATGCAAAGATCATGCCGAAAGATTTATTGACAATTGTGGTTTCGTGTACCAGTCCGGAACTAGCTGCACCCTTTAACTTGACAATTGCCAGCCCGTCTAATTTATCAATACAGTACACTACTACTCAGCCTGTGTTACAACAATATTTGGTTGACAATGAAGGGAAAATATCTTTTCCAGTATTAGGAGCACTGACAGTTGGAGGGCTTACAAAGAAACAGGCAGAGCAGTTAATCGTTGATAAATTGAAGCCTTATATGAAAGAAAATCCTATTGTCACAGTACGTATGGTAAATTATAAGATATCAGTCATTGGAGAGGTTGCTCGACCGGGTACATTTACTATTTCTAATGAGAAGGTGAATCTATTGGAGGCATTGGCCATGGCTGGTGATATGACGGTATACGGTCTTCGTGATAATGTGAAGCTGATTCGTGAGGACGCAAATGGCAAACAGCAAATTGTCACTTTGGATTTAAATAATGCCGAAACGATTCTTTCACCTTACTATTGGTTACAACAGAATGATATTGTTTATATAACTCCCAATAAAGCAAAGGCTCGAAATTCCGATGTGGGCAATAGTACCAGCCTCTGGTTCTCCGCTACCTCTATCTTGGTATCCGTTGTCAGCCTATTAGTAAACATCTTAAAATAACGATTTGCAATGAAAGAAACAGAATTCAACGGAACACAAGAGCCTAAGGAAGAAAGTATAGATGTCAAGGAACTGCTGTTTAAGTATTTGCTCCATTGGCCTTGGTTTGTGGGGGCGGTTGTGGTATGTTTGATTACAGCATGGGTCTATTTGTATATAGCTACTCCTGTGTATAACATATCTGCTACGGTTTTAATAAAGGACGATAAAAAGGGAGGTAGTGCCGGAATGCTTTCTGGGCTAGAGAGTTTGGGATTGGATGGTTTGATGTCTTCTTCACAGAATATTGATAACGAGATTGAAGTGCTCCGTTCCAAGACTATCGTCAAAGAAGTGGTTGAAGATTTGGGCCTCTATATTTCTTATACGGATGAGGATGAATTTCTTTCCAGGAATATGTATAAAACTTCACCAGTACAAGTGAGCATGACTCCGCAGGAGGCCGATTTATTGGAGAAACCGATAATTGTGGAGATGATATTGCAACCACAAGGAAGTCTGGATGTGAATGTGAAGCTTGGCGATGATGAATATCAGAAACATTTCGAAAAGTTACCGGCTGTTTTTCCTACCGATAAAGGAACATTGGCTTTTTTCCTGACACCGGATTCTGTATTATCTAAAAGAATATTGGAAAAAAAAATTACAGATTCAGAAAAGACTACACGTAATATTACAGCAACAATTAATAAGCCTTTGACGGTAGCGAAATGGTGTTGCAAAAAAATATGACTATAGAACCCACTTCCAAAACCACTTCTGTGGCTGTCATATCATTGAAAAACTCAAATGTACAACGCGGCAAGGATTTTATCAATAAGTTATTGGAGATGTATAATATCAATACGAATAATGATAAAAATGAAGTGGCACAGAAAACTGCAGAATTTATCAATGAACGTATTAGTATTATCTCCAAAAGAACTGGGTAGTACGGAAAAAGGATCTGGAAAGTTTCAAACGTGGGGCGGGTATTACGGATTTGACCAGTGATGCACAAATAGCTTTGACGGGTAGTGCTGAATATGAAAAGAAGCAGTGTGGAGAATCAAACCCAGATTAATTTGCTGCAGGATCTTCAGAAATATATGCAGAATGAAGGTTATGAGGTTTTACCTAGTAATATCGGATTGCAGGATGTGAATCTTGCGGCTGCCATCAACCGTTATAATGATGTGCTTGTTGAGAGAAAACGTTTGCTGCGTACATCAACGGAGAATAATCCTACCATTATAAACTTGGATACAAGTATTAGTGCAATGAAAGAGAATGTGCAAAAGTATCTTTAGACAGGGTTTTGCGTGGATTGTTGATTACAAAAGGCAGATTTGGATCGTGAAGCGAATCGTTATTCCCGTCGCATTAGTGAGGCCCCTGGTCAGGAGCGTGAGTTTGTGAGTAGTATTGCGCGTCAACAGGAGATAAAAGCCGGACTGTATCTGATGCTTCTTCAGAAGCGTGAAGAGAATGCGATAACTCTGGCTGCTACAGCCAATAATGCGAAGATTATAGATGACGCTATAGCAGATGATACTCCTGTATCTCCTAGAGGCAAGATAATTTATCTGGTTGCTTTTAGTGTTAGAATCGGAATTCCGGTGGGGATTATTTACCTGCTCGAATTAACCAAATTCAAGATTGAAGGTCGTTCTGATGTAGAAAAGCTTACTTGTGTGCCTATTGTTGGTGATATTCCATTGACTGATGAAAAGCAGGGTGCTATTGCTGTATTTGAGAATCACAATAACTTGATGAGTGAAACTTTCCGCAATATCCGAACGAATCTTCAGTTTATGCTTGAAAATGACAAGAAGGTGATTCTGGTTACTTCTACGGTTAGTGGTGAGGGTAAATCTTTCATCTCTGGTAATCTTGCTATTAGTCTTTCTTTATTAGGGAAGAAAGTAGTAATCGTTGGTCTTGATATTCGTAAACCGGGCTTGAATAAGGTATTTAATATTCCGAGAAAAGAAGTTGGTATAACTCAATATTTGGCTAATCCGGAAAAAGAATTTGATGGATTTGGTACAGCTCTCTGATGTAAGTAAGAATCTTTATATTCTTCCCGGTGGAACAGTTCCTCCTAATCCTACCGAATTATTGGCTCGTGATGGACTGGATAAAGCGATTGAAACTCTTAAGAAGAATTTTGATTATGTGATTCTGGATACAGCTCCTGTTGGTATGGTTACTGATACCTTGTTGATAGGACGTGTGGCTGACCTGTCTGTTTATGTCTGCCGTGCAGACTATACTCGTAAAAATGAGTATACTTTGATTAATGAACTTGCTGAAAACAATAAATTGCCTAACCTATGTACAGTAATAAATGGTTTGGATTTGAAGAAAAGAAAGATACGGTTATTATTACGGTTATGGTAAATATGGCAAGTTCTATGGTTATGGTAAGCGCTATGGTTACGGTTATGGATATGGAGAACATTTTCATGACAAGGAGTCATAAATTCAACCAATATAGCGGTTAATAAACTTTTGATATAGAATTCGCCAATATATATATTTTATTGGTGATCGAGATTTTTTTAAGTTAATAATGTCATAGAGTGGTTTAAATACTTTACACAAAAGTGAGATGAAACATGTAGGTCCCTAACTTTATGCTACACACATGAAGAACCCTACATTTTGTGGTCAGGAAATGTGCGGCGGTGTATTCCTGATCAACGCCCTCATGTCGGTGTAAATCCGATGTGATTTCTATTATATCAACTGTCTGTGAAGATCGTTGATATTTGAAATGATATTATCACTAGATAATATACAACTCAAAACGGGAGACAGCACTTTTGTTGTTGTCTTCCCGTTTTTATATTGAATACTTCTTCATTATAAATATTGGTACTTTATCGGGAGCTTACAAATACTCTTATTTTTATTTGCTGTTTTGGACATTTTAGCGTAACTTGCACACCTATTTTAAAGAATATTTTTTTTTATAGGAGAATAACAGGTATGGATAATCATGTGGTAATAATGGCTGGTGGCATAGGCAGCCGTTTTTGGCCGATGAGCACGCCGGAATGTCCTAAACAATTTATAGATGTAATGGGATGTGGCCGCTCATTGATTCAGTTGACGGCAGATCGGTTCGACGGTGTCTGTCCCAGAGAAAATATGTGGGTGGTAACTTCAGAAAAATATATAGATATTGTTCGGGAGCAGTTGCCGGAAATTCCGGAAAGTAATATTCTGGCGGAGCCTTGTGCGCGCAATACTGCACCCTGCATTGCTTTTGCTTGCTGGAAGATTAAGAAAAAACATCCGAATGCTAACATTGTAGTAACTCCATCGGATGCATTAGTCATTGATACGGGAGAATTTCGCCGGGTAGTAGAGAAAGCCCTTCGTTTTACTGATGATAGCAGCGCTATTGTAACGATAGGTATCCGGCCGACCCGTGCGGAAACGGGATACGGTTATATTGCCGCCGCCGACCAGCTTCAAACTGATAAGGAGATATTTACAGTAGATGCATTTAAGGAAAAACCGGACAAAGAAACGGCCGAGAAGTATCTGTTGGAAGGCAATTTCTTCTGGAATGCGGGAATCTTTGTATGGAATGTGCGTACTATCACTTCTGTGATGCGTGTATATGCTCCGGGTATCGCGCAAATCTTCGACCGTATTTTCCCGGATTTCTATACAGAGAAGGAAAACGAAACGATTAAGAAGCTATTTCCTACCTGTGAAGGTATTTCTATAGACTATGCGGTCATGGAGAAGGCGCAGGAGATCTATGTGCTTCCTGCTTCTTTCGGCTGGTCGGATTTAGGGACATGGGGGAGCCCTCCGTGGACTATTGCCACAGGATAAGTCGGGCAATGCTATGGTGGGAACCGATATACGTTTGTATGAAAGCAAGAATTGTATTGTACATACCAGTGAAGAAAAGCGCGTGGTAATACAAGGATTGGACGGATATATTATTGCCGAAAAAGATGATACGCTGCTGATTTGTAAATTGGAAGAAGAACAGAGAATCAAAGAGTTTTCAAAATAAGAACTCATTCCGATTTCTGATATTCATGTGGCGTCATTCCTGTCATTCGCTTAAAGAACTTCGAGAAAAAAAAAGAAGGATTAGGGAAGTTCAATTCATCAGAAATTTGATAGACAAGCAGGTTGCTATGTTTTTAGCAATACTTTAGCTTCTAGTATAATGGACTGGTTTATCCAGTCCATTACTGTTTGTTGGCTGGTCTGCCGGATGAGGGTGTTCAGGTAACGGGGGGTGAGGCATAACTTGTCTGCATAAAAGCCGACATTGCGTTCTGTCTTGCTATAAGAGTTGACTAGAGAAATAAATTGCTGGAAAATACTCTCTTGATGTGTCAAACGCTCTCCTTTCATTTGATTATAGTGTTTAGCTATATATTCTATATTGTATAAAAGGCTGGCGATAAGATGTCGTATAGCTTCCCGGCGGAAAGGAGGTTCTTGCAGAATGCTCCAGATTAAACTGAAATACTTCTCTAGTTGTATATGTTCCTGCGGAGTTAATGATAACAGAATGTTTCTTTGATGATGTAAGAGATAGGTGAAAAAATCTTCTTTCTCGGAGATAGGGAGGAAGTTGTTATCTATGGCTATCATTTGCATATCGAAATCAGGAGAGACTTCTATGACCTGAATAATAGAGGTGGGAGTCATTAATGATAGGTTTCCTGCTTGCAGATTATGTTCTATCAGATTAATAGAAACACGTGCAACGCCTTGTTTGACCAGTGCGATACGACCTTCTTTTATACGATACGGCTGTCCGAACGCGAAAAGACTCGGTTCCATTTTAATGAAGCTGTTGACGAATCCGAACTCAGAGGAAATAAAACGAAATTCGTTATGACGAACAATTTTGTAGTTCTCCAACATTTTAAGTCCCAAGTCTAACGGTGCTTTCTTCTGTTCCATTCTTTTTTTTTTTTTCCTGCAAAGGTAATAAAAAAAAAGATATTTCTTAATTCTTTTTTTTTTCTGATTTATCGAACTATTGGAACATTTTTACCAACTCATAGAGAATGTGACTGTATATTTGAACCCTCTTATCTTTGTCTTTCGAAAAACTAATAGAAAAAAGATGCGTATGAAAAGAATGGTTTTCAGTTTCTCTCCTTTTTATTGTTTGTATCGGGAATAAATGCGCAGATAACGTTGGAAGAATGTCAACGGAAGACGCAGGAAAATTATCCGTTGGTACATCAGTATGGCTTGGTGGAGAAAACAAAGGAATATAATCTTGAAAATGCGGCAAAAGGATATTTGCCACAGTTTGCCCTTTCGGCAAAGGCTTCTTATCAAAGTGATGTGACGGAATTGCCGGTGAAGATTCCCGGTGTGGAACTAAAGAGATTGCCTAAAGACCAATATCAGGTAATGCTGGAACTGCAACAGAAAATCTGGGACGGTGGAGGAATCCGGATGCAGAATAAACAGACGATAGCGGAGGCTGACGTGGAGAAAGAGAAGCTGAACGTGGATATGTATTCGTTGAATAGCCGGGTAAATGATCTTTATTTCGGGATACTTTTACTGGATGAGCAGTTGCGGCAGAATGCTTTGTTGCAGGATGAGTTGGGACGGAATTATCGTCAGATCACCGCCTATGTGGAAAATGGAATTGCTAATCAGGCTGATCTGGACGCTGTGAAGGTGGAGCAGTTGAACACGCAGCAGAAAAGAGTGGAACTTGCTTCCTTGCGCGTTGCGTATCTGGAGATGCTTTCCATATTGATAGGCGAGGAATTATCTCAGGAAACACAACTGGAGAAACCGGTTCCGCAAAATGATGTTTCGGCAGTCAGCGACATCCGCCGGCCGGAACTGTCGTTGTTTAATGCGCAGGGTGCAGGGTTGCAGATACAGGAGAAAGCATTGAATGTACGCCACTTGCCACAGTTTGGATTATATGTGCAAGGTGCTTATGGGAATCCGGGATTGAATATGCTGAAGAATGAGTTCTCTCCTTATTATATAGCCGGTGTCCGACTCTCGTGGAATTTCGGGAGTCTGTATACACTGAAGAATGACCGGCAGGTGATTGAGAACAAACGTCGGCAACTGAATAATAACCGTGATGTGTTTCTTTTTTAATACGCGTCTGGAAATGACGCAGCAGGATCAGGCAATTCGTTCATTGGAGAAACAGATGAAGGATGATGACGAGATTATCCGCTTGCGTACCAACATTCGGAAATCGGCGGAAGCCAAAGTGGCGAACGGTACTTTGACGGTGACTGAGATGCTTCGGGAACTGACGAATGAAAGTTTGGCACGCCAGACGAAAGCGATGCACGAAATCCAGCGGTTGAAAGGTATCTATCAATTGAAATATACTACAAACCATTAATTAGATTTTCTTCGGATATGAAACGAATGATAAAAATAGGAATAGGAGGGATAGCATTGACAATGCTATCTGCCTGCGGAAATGGAACGCCTGACTATGATGCGACAGGCACGTTTGAAGCAACGGAAGTTATAGTTTCCGCTGAAGCTGCCGGCAAATTGTTGAATTTGGATATTGAGGAAGGGAAGCGGTTGCAGACTGGAGAGGAAATCGGCCTGGTGGATACGCTTCAGTTGTACTTGAAAAAACTACAACTGGAGGCTAACATGAAATCGGTGGAAAGCCAGCGTCCGGATTTAGCCAAACAAATTGCTGCTACCAAACAGCAGATTGCTACGGCTGAGCGGGAGAAAAAGAGAGTGGAGAATTTGCTTACGGCAGGAGCGGCAAACCAGAAACAATTGGATGACTGGGATGCGCAGGTTAAACTGCTTGAACGACAGCTTGCAGCTCAAGAATCATCGTTGCTGAATAGCACGAATAGTTTGACGGAGCAGGGAAACTCCGTTGCCATACAAGTGGCACAAGTGAAAGACCAATTGAATAAGTGTCATATTCAGTCGCCGATTGAAGGCACGGTATTAGCGAAATATGCAGAAGCCGGTGAACTGGCGGCTGTTGGCAAACCTCTGTTTAAGGTGGCCGAAATAGGTCGTATGTATCTGCGGGCTTACATCACTTCGGAGCAGCTATCACAAGTGAAACTGGGTGATAAGGTGACGGTATATTCCGATTATGGAAATTCGGAGCAGAAGGCTTATACGGGTGTAATTACGTGGATTTCCGAACGGTCGGAATTTACACCCAAAACCATTCTGACGAAGAACGAACGTGCCAATCTGGTGTATGCGGTAAAGATTGCCGTGGAAAATGACGGAGCGTTGAAAATTGGTATGTATGGCGGAGTCAAGTTTTGATGACGAAGAACCGGAAAGATGAGAAAAGGAGAACCTATAGTCGTTGTAAAGTATGTAAGTAAGAGCTACGGAAAAGTGGAAGCTCTGAAAGAGGTTTCTCTTGTTGTAGAGCAGGGGGAAATCTTCGGGCTTATTGGTCCCGATGGTGCGGGCAAGAGTACGTTGTTCCGCATCTTGACGACCCTGTTGCTTGCAGATAAAGGCTCGGCAACTGTCGGAGGGCTGAATGTGGTGGAAGACTATGAACTGATTCGTACCAAAGTGGGGTATATGCCCGGTCGTTTTTCTTTGTACCAGGATCTTTCGGTAGAAGAGAATCTGGAGTTTTTTGCTACCGTATTCCATACGACGATTCAAGAGAATTATGCTTTGATTAAAGATATTTATCAACAGATAGAGCCTTTTAAGAAGCGGAGAGCGGGAGCTTTGTCGGGAGGTATGAAGCAGAAACTTGCATTAAGTTGTGCGCTGATTCACAAACCCGATATTTTGTTCTTGGATGAACCTACCACAGGGAGTTGATCCGGTGTCTCGTAAAGAGTTCTGGCAGATGTTGCGAAACTTACGGGAACAGGGCATTACGATTATTGTTTCGACTCCTATTATGGATGAAGCCCGCCAGTGCGACCGGATAGCTTTTATCAATCATGGAGAGATTCATGGAATTGATACTCCCGAACGGATTTTACAGGAATTTGCTTCCATTCTTTGTCCGCCTTCGTTGGAACGGGAAGAAGTACAACATACAATGGCTCCTGTTATTGAAGTAGAACAACTGACAAAATGTTTCGGCAATTTCACTGCGGTCGACCATGTTTCTTTTCAAGTGAACCGTGGAGAAATTTTCGGTTTTCTGGGAGCGAACGGAGCAGGAAAGACGACTGCAATGCGTATGTTATGCGGACTAAGCAAGCCAACGTCCGGGGTAGGGAAAGTCGCCGGATTTGATATATCCCGGGAAGCGGAACAAGTGAAAAAGCATATTGGCTATATGAGCCAAAAATTCTCTCTATATGAGGATTTGAAGGTTTGGGAGAATATTCGCCTGTTTGCGGGGATTTATGGGATGAAGGAAAAAGATATAGAACAGAAGACTGATGAACTGCTGGAGCGCTTGGGATTTTCTGCCGAGCGGAACACGTTGGTTAAAAGCCTTCCTTTGGGCTGGAAACAGAAGCTGGCTTTTTCGGTCTCTATTTTCCATGAGCCGAGAATTGTCTTTCTGGATGAACCTACGGGCGGGGTTGACCCTGCTACGCGCCGGCAGTTCTGGGAACTGATCTATCAGGCAGCCGACCGGGGAATTACTGTATTTGTAACTACGCATTATATGGATGAGGCTGAATATTGTAACCGGATTTCCATTATGGTGGACGGGCAGATCAAGGCTCTTGACACACCGGCCCGTCTGAAGCAGCAGTTCGGAGCAGATACAATGGATGATGTTTTCCAACAATTGGCCCGCCATGCGGTACGTAAAGCAGATTGATTATGAAACAGTTTATAGCTTTTCGTAAAGAAGGAGTTTTACCATATTTTCCGGGATCGGCGTACGATGCTGATTCTGTTGGGAATGCCTGTCGTGCAGATTATCCTATTCGGCTTCGCTATCAGTACGGAGGTAAAAAATGTCCGGCTTGCTGTTCTCGATCCCTCTAATGATGTGGTGACACGGAAAATCATTGATCGGCTGGATGCTAGTGAGTATTTCACTGTCACCAGGCGTTTTCATTCTCCGCGGGAAATGGAGGCTGCCTTCTTGAAAAATAAAATAGATATGGTGGTTGTCTTTAACGAACATTTTGCCGACGGACTTTATTGCGGTGACGCACGTGTCCAGTTGATTGTGGATGCAACAGACCCTAATATGTCGACCTCGCAAATCAACTATGCTACGGGCATTGTGTCTGCGGTAGGACAGGAGATGATATCTCCGGGCATATCGTCGTCGGCTCGTCTGACTCCGGACATAAAGTTACTGTATAACCCGCAAATGAAGAGCGCCTATAACTTTGTTCCGGGAGTAATGGGATTGATTTTGATGTTGATTTGCGCAATGATGACTTCTATCTCTATTGTCCGTGAGAAGGAAACAGGCACAATGGAAGTCTTGTTGGTATCGCCTGTCAAACCGCTGTTTATCATTCTGGCGAAGGCAGTTCCTTATTTTGTATTGTCGTTTGTCAATTTGGTGACGATTCTGTTGCTTTCTGTATTTGTACTGGATGTACCGGTAGTGGGCAGCCTGTTTTGGTTGGTGGTGGTGTCTTTGCTGTTTATTTTTGTCTCGTTGTCGTTGGGATTGCTGATTTCATCGGTAACACGTACACAAGTGGCGGCTATGCTGGCTTCCGGCATGATTCTGATGATGCCTACCATGGTGTTGTCCGGTATGATTTTCCCTGTGGAGAGTATGCCGTTGATTCTTCAGTTGATATCGGATATTATTCCGGCCCGCTGGTATATCCAGGCTGTACGTAAACTGATGATTGAAGGAGTATCGGTTGTACTGGTATTTAAGGAGATTGGCATTTTGTTATTAATGGCAACCGTGCTTATCACTGTCAGCATTAAGAAGTTTAAATATCGATTGGAGTAACGGTTATGATAAAGTTTCTGATAGAAAAGAGTTTAAAACAGTTGCTTCGCAACTCGTTTCTACCGAAGTTGATTCTTATTTTTCCTTGTATGATTATGCTGTTGATGCCTTGGGCGGTGAATATGGAGATAAAGAATATTCGGTTGAATATAGTTGACAATGACCATTCTGCAGTTTCGCAACGATTGGTGAATAAGATTGCCGCTTCTACTTATTTCCATTTAACGGAGGTCCCGGCTTCGTATGAAGAAGGATTACGGAATATTGAACTGGGTACGGCGGATATTGTCATGGAGATTCCTAGGCATTTGGAGCGTGACTGGATGAATGGGAGAGATGCGCACGTATTAGTAGCCGCCAACTCGGTGAATGGAACAAAAGGCGGATTAGGCAGTTCTTATCTGACCGCTATTATTAATGGTTATGCGTCCGAATTACGCTCGGAACGTCCGGAGGCTGTTTCTGTATCCGAAATCATTCCTTCTATCCGTATTGATACGCAAGGGCTGTTTAACCCGAATCTGAATTATAAGCTCTATATGATTCCGGCATTAATGGCAATGCTGTTGACATTGATTTGTGGTTTTCTGCCGGCTTTGAATGTGGTCAGTGAGAAAGAAGTCGGGACCATTGAACAGATAAATGTTACTCCTGTACCTAAATTTACTTTTTATTCTTGCTAAACTTTTTGCCTTACTGGATTGTAGGTTTTATTGTGTTGACATTATGTTTTGTGTTGGCTTGGCTGCTTTATGGGATAGTACCTGTGGGGCATTTTAGTATGATCTATCTCTTGGTGATTTTTTTTGTACTGGTGATGTCCGGTTTTGGGTTGGTTATATCCAACTATTCAGCGACGATGCAGCAATCTATGTTTGTGATGTTCTTTTTCATGTTGATTCTGATGTTGATGAGCGGACTGTTCACACCGATTAGCAGTATGCCGGAATGGGCGCAGGCTATCACTGTATTCAATCCTTTAAAATATTTTATAGAGGCGATGCGTATGGTATATCTGAAAGGAAGCGGCTTGGTCGATTTATTGCCGGAGATAGGCATTCTGTCTCTTTTGCTGTATTCTTCAATAGTTGGGCGGTGATTAGCTATAGGAAAAGCCGGTAAACGGTAGGTTGAATTTTTTCAAAGCATGAAACACTTTGTTTCATGCCTTAAAAGAGTGTAGTTCGTTTTAATCTTTTATAAATCAGCGATTAAAAGTGTTTTTATAAAGATGCAGGTAACGATATAGTAGTGGAAGTTCAGCTACACATTGCATTGCTCTGCATAATTTCAAATATCTCTGTAACACAAAGGTAAGCAATGTTTTTGATGCTTCCAAGTTAATCATAGCATATTTATAGAAGGGTTGACAATTAATTGTCAGCCCTTTTTTATCCGATATCATCCTCTGTCATTCTATCAGTCTCTTTTTTTTTAAGAAGGAGAATTGCGTGTATTCCCCCTTTCTATCCTGATGAAGAAAAAAAAATATTCTGAAAATTCACATTGATACTAAGTAAGTTACAAAGAAAATGTGGGGCTGGCGGTTACCGTCAGCCCTATTTTTTCATGCCTAATTTTGAAAACTTTGCAACCGAAGAAAGAAAAATAACCCATTAGAACAAAGGAATATTGTATGGAAGAGAACAGAAATGATATTGAGATACTCAAAGCAATGATAAAGGACAACTTTGAGGAACAACGAAAACTGATTGCCAAGCTGGAAACGGCTCTGGAAGCAGTAACCAGTTTCAACGGTAAGCAAATGCTGGACAGCCGGGATATGCGCCTGATGCTGAAAGTATGCGACCGGACACTGATCCGCTGGCGTAATTCCGGGAAACTCCCATTTTTCAAACTCAGCGGCAAGATTTACTTCTGGGCTTCTGACGTATATAAATTCCTGAAGAGAGAAGAATGTCTAAACGAAGATTTCATATCCGATTCTATTAACTCATAAATAAAAATTCACATGGAAAATCAAAGTAAAGTAATCGTCATAGAACGAAACAAATTCGCAGCACTCGTCAAATCACACCGCAAATGCCTCCAGATGCTGAACATCCTGACTTACATCTACACAGTTAAGGAAGTAAGCCTTACCCTGACCTTGCAGGAAATCTGTGAAGTCCTGCACATGACTCCCGAAGAAGTGGAGATACAGCGACAGAAAGGATATATCCGCTTCACGACACAGAAAGGGATGACCGTCTATGAAATCACGGACCTGCTCCGATTGGAGAATATGCTGGAGATGGGGAGCATCTATCGTAAGATCGACAAAAAAGTAATGAACCTCGAACCTCTAAATAATGAATAAACAATGAAAGAAGAAGAGCAAGACAAGAAACAGCGGAAGCGTCTGGTACACGCTTCCCTGTTTAGTGGATTCGGCGCCCCAGACCTGGCTGCCGAATGAATGGGATGGCAGAATGCCTTCCATTGCGAGATAGACGATTTTTGTAATACCATTCTAAATTACTGGTTTAAAGATGCGAAAAGTTATACAGATGTCACAACGACAGATTTCAGGGAATGGAGAGGAAAAATCAATGTCCTTACAGGAGGTTTTCCTTGTCAACCATTCTCCGTCGCAGGCCAAAGAAAGGGAGCGGATGATAACCGCTATCTCTGGCCTCACATGCTCAGGGCCATACATGAGATCAGGCCCGATTGGGTCATTGGTGAGAACGTTGCTGGCATCCTCACGATGGTACAGCCCGGTCAGGAGACTGAAGTGGGAAGTCAATCCACTCTATTCGGAGAGAGTGAGCCTGTATTTAAAAAAGACGACAGCAATATGTTGTTGAAACCATTTGCCGTGATCTTGAACGCGAAGGATATTCCGTCCAGCCGGTACTTATACCGGCTTGTTCCGTCGGTGCACCTCACAGACGGGATAGAGTT
>VOFK01002751.1_pt1 | contig 24046 bp, 27 predicted proteins | sample 5384121 | NCBI WGS metagenome assembly VOFK01 (sample SAMN12384730, study PRJNA508395) | human gut metagenome | isolation source: healthy gut J | host: Homo sapiens | reverse complement strand
CTACAACGATAAATTATGGATAAAGAGCTAAAAAAAAATGTTGATTAAATATGGTGTTATAGTGTTGCCGGCATCGTATGCATCGCTTTTGCTGATTTCTTTCATGCGGAGTAGTGTGAATCGGAAGATTTGGTATTCTCGAAGTGGATACGGGGATAATTGAGGTAAGTGTGAGTGCTTCCGGAAGGTTGTTCCGGCTTTTGAGGAAATCATCAACTCTCCCATCAATACCCGTATTGTGGAAGTTTATCGTAAGGGAGGAGACAGTGTGGATGTGGGGACGCCGATTCTTAAACTAGACCTTCAGAGTACGGAAACGGAATATAAGAAATTGCTGGATGAAGAGCAGATGAAGCGTTATCAGCTGGAACAGTTGAAGGTGAACAATAATACGTATCTGAGTGATTTGGCAATGCAGGTGAAAATTTCTGCCATGAAGTTGAACCGTATGGAAGTAGAGCTTCGTAATGAACGTTATTTGGATAGTTTGGGTTCCGGTACTACGGATAAGGTGCGTCAGGCAGAGTTGAACTTTAATACGGGAAAATTGGAATTGGAACAGCTCCGCCGGCAATATGCAAATGAAAAAGAAGTCAAGGCAGCCGACCTTAAAGTGAAAGAACTGGAATTTAATATCTTCGCAAAGAGTCTGGCCGAAATGAAGCGGACATTGGATGATGCCCAAATCCGTTCGCCACGCAAAGCTATTCTTACTTATATTAATAATCAGGTCGGTGCACAGCGCGTGCCGCAAGGCACACAGGTGGCTGTCATCTCAGATTTGAGTCATTTTAAAGTGGAAGGTGAAATAGCCGATACTTATGGCGACCGTGTGGCGGCAGGAGGACGTGCCATTGTCAAAATCGGCAATGAAAAATTGGAAGGCATCGTGAGCAGTGTTACACCGTTGTCAAAGAATGGTGTAATTTCGTTTACAGTCCAGTTGGTGGAGGATAATAACAAACGTCTCCGTTCAGGATTGAAAACAGATGTATATGTAATGAATGCCGTGAAAGAAGATGTGATGAGAATAGCAAATGCTTCTTATTATGTAGGCCGTGGCGAATATGAATTGTTCGTGCAGGACAGTGATAATGAAATAATAAAGCGTAAGGTACAACTTGGCGACAGCAACTTTGAATATGTGGAGGTGGTGAGCGGATTGCAACCCGTGATAAAAGTGGTGGTCAGTGATATGAGCAATTATAAAAACAAAAGCAAGTTGAAAGTCAAGTAGGAACAGTTGCAACATAAACGAAAAAAAAAAATTCTCTTTTAAAGTAAATAAGTGTTTGGATTGATGAAGAATCCGCAAAGAAACCGGTTCTTCATCTAAATAAAAATGTAATTTAATATTTATTCTTGATATGATAAAACTATATTTAAAACAAGCATGGACACTGATAAAGCAAAACAAACTTTTTACTTCTATCTATGTGGTGGGTACGGGTCTTTCCATTGCTTTTTAACTACGACTATGTTTTATTATCTTTTTTATGTGAAATTTGCTCCGATTTACAAATACAACCGCGATAGGATGCTAACGATTACAAATGAAATGTTATCCCCTAAGACAAATAAGGAAAGTTGGAATTGTAAATGGCGGTGCCTACCGATCATCTGCGGGATACAAAATGTTGAAAGATTTGCCTCATTTGAAAGCCATTTAACGCTGCGGATTTTTATGGCACAATACGACAGCCTGCTCTGGATAAGAAGCAGGTGTAATGGAGTAAACCATGCCACCATGCTGATTCCGGTTCTGGTCTGGTAAGCCCTTTTCGCTTGACCGTGGAAAAACCTTTACCAGCCAGATGCCGGGTTTGCCTGTAGTCGAAAGCCTTGCTATTTTTCTCGAGCGATGTAGTAGGGAAAATATTTTTTCACCTTCAATGGTAAGGAGTTCGTGTGTGGTATTTCAGTAAGATGTGTCGAATGCCACTCCTGATGCAGGCCCTATTGGATACCTTTGTTTTCATAACGCTGGCGTCCTGAACGTCTGAGGGGAGAAACCGATAGGTATGTCCAGATGTTCCGACAACGCCGATGTAAAGCTTTCTTTGCGTGCTGTGATGTTTTTCGTAAATACAATCTTTCACCTCAACATGAAAAATGATTTAACGCAAAACAACCCGATGATTTCTGGAAAGTACATCTCGAAAGAATCTCGAGCGCCTGATTTCAAAGTGGAACCGCTTTCAGATTTGCTATTGTTGGCTTGGCTCCCGGCCATGAACTTGAGTGGAAGAGTTAAAAAGGAGCCAGTCATTGTTGTGAATAGGTGAGCGGGAAAATCTGTTACCGACTTGTCTGGTGGCGCCTTTGGGATTGAAGACGACCGTGCGACCGATACCACGACGATTAAAATGACCCTGACAAAACACCGCTTTCTTTCAGGAGATGCTGTTCAAACCGATTAAGCTTTTGTGTGCTGCTCAATCTGATATCGGCATTCGTGCTTTCGTTTTATGGTCTGCGCCACAACCATTATTCGTGTCTCTATCACAACGTTAATACAAAAATACGATTATGATGTTAACTATAACCAGCGCAGAATGAATGGTTGATTATTTTATAGAATTGGTCATTGTCAGCCTTTGACAGTGATTGACCCCATTTATATTCTGACAAACTTTAGCCGTAAGTATGATGCCCATAACAGACATGTGGTATGAGTTAGAATTATGAATCTTCCATTTACTGGGCAAGTAAAAACAGTTGCATTCCATTTGTAAAGAATTCAGTAATCATCGTGTGGTGCGCGACCCGCCTGATGAAAGATTTCAGCTGTTTCAGTGCCAGCTTTCCTTAATTCATGGAATGGAACACAAAATATATAATGGTGATATCAAAGAATGACAAATACATGGTTACGTTATCAATATTAGCTGCGAACGCACCTTTATTCGCAAGACGGTAGTAAATATGTTTCGCACTGCTGGCATGAAAGATGCCGGCAGATGGCTAATACGTCAAAAAGTATTTTTATCAGAGGCCTGTCTCGCCTTTGAAAAAACGACAGGCAAAACGCATATTCTCATGATAAGAGCAGTTAAGTGAAATTAGAAAAGTCTTTCTAAGATTATAAGCATCGCAATTATGAACAACCTTATCCTTTATTGTGTGGGTATATAATGAGATACAAGGGAAGACTTATATGAATTGAGGTACAGCATCACTTTTCGCTGAAAGAAGGAGTAGATGCCAACGCTTTTGCTGCTTCAAAAGGAAGATGCCTTTTGCTTGCTGGGCTGGTAATTTCTATTGTTCCGGCTTGAATCGTTTGAAGAGAGTTATATGTATGCGCAGAGAAGCGGTGTCATCAATCAACTCCGCCTGAAATATTCGTTAGTCGGATTTGCGTTGTTGCTCTGTATTTCTTTTGGTATGTAGGTACTTTCTGATTCGCAATGCGCGCCGTCAGGAGATAGGTATTATGCGCAGTATGGGAGCATCTGAAAATGCTGTGCGTAATCAATTTTTTAGCGGAAGCATTTTTATTGGTAACGGTTGCTTTTGTGGTAGCTCTTCCGGTGGTTTTCCATCAGGTGCATGAGAGTGGATTTTTTTTTTCTCTTCGGGAGTAAAGAGGGCAATACTTGATATGAGTTATTGGCAAAATCAGCCGGTGATGCATTTCTGCATCGTTACACTGATGACTTATATCATCTTGCTTTGTTATCGCATTGATAGGTACTTATATACCGTGAAGCGTGCCTCGCATATCTTGCCTGCCGATGCTTTGCGTGACGAATAGTTTCCGATGCGCACAAAATCGGGCAGAGTGTTCGATAACGGACACTTTGTATGAAGCACAAAAAATATTGATAATAAATAATTTATACTTTTGGCATAACTTTGAATGCTGAAAGACAACAGCGAACTTTATCATCATGAAGATACGTATCAACACTCAAAATAAATGATTATGGCAATGATTAAATTAACTGCATCAACAAGATTTCACCGTACAAATGAAATTGAGAATCTTGGCAATTTATGAATCGTAAATCTGATGCGGAAAAGCGTGAAATTTGTGAGTACCCAATGTCCCCAGATGGCACCCACTCTTCTGAATACCGATAACGCAGTAGCGGTAAGATTGAGAATGTCGGTAGAAAAATATGAAAGACAAAAGAATTGGCGGTTGCAAAGTCAAGACACTTAGGTTTTGCTTCTTTCAGCTCCTTCCATCTGATTAACCTATTGAATGATTGACAATGTAGAGCTTCCTTTTTGCTCTATAAAAGATGCCGGCCAAAGAACGTACCCGTTTGGCCAGCGAAGCGCGCGTTGGAGCGTAGGGTTTCATCGCATGCGCCACATGCCCACCACCAGTCATGGTCACCGCCAGCGTGCGCCATTGCGCGTGCCATTGTAATCCTGAATATCCTGCCGATGAGCCCACCGGATTCAAAGATGGTGCGGAAGTGATGGAATGTTGCATAACCGAATGACCATTGTAATGGTAACTGGCCAATGAAGAACAAGCTAAACAGACTTCACGCACGATTCGCTTCTTTGACGGACGCTTCAGGTGATACGCGTAAAAATTGTGCGGTCTCACTGTAGATGCGGGTTTTCCACCTGCTTCTACGATGAAAATGCCAGGTATAAAAAAGCGTATAAGAGCAATGATAAAGCAATTAATAAAGACAAAACCATAGAGTTGCTGGTGCCGATAACGTGTTACTGAGTGTCATCAGCATATTGCGCCAGCGCTTTCGCCATTTGGCCTGATAATGGTCATGGTGATAGCTGGGCAAAATACGCGCCTCCCGAAACGAATCTGGAGCGAATGTTTATCAAATCCTTCACTGTCAGGCTCACCACAGAATGGATGGTATACTTCTGTGGTATTGCACAATCGGCACTGGCGCGAAAGACTTATACTTCCGTCTCCTTATAGAAACAGCTACACGTGGCTACGGTGCAAGTTTTCGGTCGTTGTGCTTGCCACGCCCGGATGAATCTGCATCAAAGCAGTGTGGACTTTCTGTTATACGGATGCCATGTTTTGGAAAGTGTGTATGAATTTGACTTTATAGACGGACGTCCCTTTGCAGATACAGACCCGCAGACGACGGCAGAAAAGCCATTGTTATATTCCGCCGGCGCGTACTCGCCGCCTATTTGGTACGGAGCATGTTGCCGGGCGCCGTCGGTTTGGATGAACCGTCATCTCAAACGTATAGTAGGGTGGTGCGTGATCCTCGTTGACGGCTAGTCCATGCTTATGCACAACTATGGTGTATGTATCCGGCAAATTTGTTACGGTCCTAAAGAGGCAGATGAATATACAGGTGACTTCGAAATGTATTCTTGCCCGAAATGCTAAAGATTTTCAAGCAATTTAAATGATATTCATAAATCGGAAAGCAAAAATGAATACTTCTCTTGCCGATTATGAATTGGATATATACAATCAGCCTGACGATTCGATGACGGCACGCAACCGTATTTTCCTGATCCTGACATGAAAGGAATGTATTGGCAATATGGTATTGTCTTGTTTATTATTTTTGTTGGCTCGGCATTGAATCTTTGTGTTGTCGAGCAGCCGTATGCAGCAACGGATGAGTGAGTTGGGAGTGAGGAAGGCGTATGGTAGCACTCGTATGATGTTGGTGCGGCGCATACTGGATGAAAACCTGGTATTGACGATATTGGGTGGAATTGTAGGATTTGTTTTCAGTTATGGGGCGGTGTATCTGTTGCGAGGGATGGATATTCTCTACCTTTTTGGACGGTATATTCTCATGGGGGAAATAATACTTCCGGTTTCTTCCCTGTTCAGTCCGGCCGTTTTGCTTATGCTTTGCTGTTCTGTTTGTTAATGAACCTGCTCAGTGCCGGTATCCCGGCATGGTATGCTGCCCCGAAAACCCATTGTTGTTTCTTTAAATGATAATTAGCTTTTATGAAATTTGTTTATCACAATTTGAAGATGTTGATGAATCGGACACGTTACAATGGTTGGGTGTTGGGTGAGCTTTTTGTGGTGTTCATAGTCCTGTGGTTTTTGTGTGATTCCATTGGGTGTTTCACCTATACGCTTACTCGTCCGCTTGGGTTCGATTATAGCCATGTGTATGAGTTGCAATTGGATGCCGGAGGTGAGGAACGTGATACCACGCACTCTTATATAGAGAAAGATTGATGGTTCGTGACCGTCTTCGCCGGATGGACAAAGTGGTGGAAGCGGTAGGTTTGCATTATAGTTCCGATCCGATGGGAGCTTCCAATCGTTGGAGTGCTTTTTTCTGTAATGATTCGACTTCGGTTTCTGTACGTTATGCCATGATGGACAATGATATGATGAAGGTTTTTCGTTTCATCCGAGTCGGACAACCAGACTTTGCTTCGATGCCTGTGTCGGTTCTTATGGTATGGTTACCCGTATGCTGATTCATTGGATGCAGAAGCGTAATCCGGCCTTTACCAAAGATTCCATTCTCCGTACCGGCAAAGACGATGAGCGCGGCATACGAATTTATTCTGTGTTGGAAGATTTCCGTCCGGGGCGATTTGAAAAATCACAAGGTTGGTTTATCAAACGTATTGATGACAATCTCATTACTACGATAAATATATGCCGTTTACGGTGACGATACGTGTGCTTCCCGAAGCAGACAGAAGTGACTTTTCGGCTTATTTTTTGAAAGAAATAGCTCCTGCCATTGAGGTGGATAATGTAATGGTGATGAATCTGGTGCCCTATGAAAAGATTGTGGACTGCCATGAATCAGCAGATGGCAGCCGTGACCGTTTGCAGACCCATTCTTTTGTGGCGCTTTTCCTGTTGGTGAATGTTTTTATGGGCGTTGTCGGTACGTTTTGGTATCGCACTCGTCGGCGCCGTAGTGAAATAGCTTTACGCATGAGTGTGGGAAGCTGTCGCAGACAAGTGAGGCGGTTACTGCTGGGCGAAGGGCTTATCTTGTTGACGGTTGTTGCAATTCCTGCTACTATTGTATGCCTGAATGTGGCATTGATGGAACCTTCTGTCGGCAATAGTCCGTTGATAGCCGTATGGCCGGTAGAATGGAGTACATTCCGGTTTGTGGCAGGTATTAGCGTTACCTGGTTATTGATGGCGCTAATGATTGTTTTTGGCATTTGGATGCCTGCTACACAAGCTATGAAGATTCAGCCTGCCGAAGCGCTGCATGAGGAATAAGAATATATATAAATAAAATGATGAAATAAATTTTAGTGTAAATGAAAAAGATAATACAACAAGCCTTTTTTCAGTTGCGTAATCAACCTTTGTTGAGTGTGATAACCGTTTTGGGCACCGCACTTGCCATAGCTCTGATTATGGTGATATTGATTGTGTATCAGGCAAAGACGGCAGATTATGCCCCCGAAGTGAACCGTTCCCGTTCGCTTTATGTCAAGTGGGAACGTACTGTTTATGATAAAAAGACCCCAATAGTGCAGGGGGGCATTCCCGTCCTTCGTTGTGGTTGGTAAAGGAGATATTTTATCCATTGACTACTCCGGAAGCAGTTACTGCCACTTACGAGGGAGGAGAGGTTCTTGTGGGTACCGTCGGTTCCGACGAAGAAATGAATACTCGCTTATGTTGACCGATGCCGCCTTCTGGAAAGTATATCAATTCCGTTTCTTGGCGGGCAAGCCTTTTACGGAAGCTGATTTCCAATCGGGGATGAAGCAAGCTGTCATAGCCAAGAGTGTGGCACGCCGGCTTTTCGGAGGGGCAGAGAATGCCATAGGAAAGGATATTCTGGTTAACTTTGCTGCCTATACAGTATGTGGAGTGGTGGATGACGTGAATCGTTTTTGTGAGTTTACATGGAGTGAAGTATATGCTCCTTATACCTCAAACGCTATTGCCAGTGAAGCGGAGGCAGGTCAAACCAGTGGTAATAATGTTATTACCATTCTTGCCCGTTCTACCGATGATTTCGATGCTATTCGCAATGAAGTGGCTCGCGGTGTGGCGCAGATAAACACGACATTGGGTGATATGGAATTGCAATTGATGGGACAACCTGATAATTTCCGTATGCAGCTCAATCGTAAGTTTGCCAATCAATACGAGAATCTGAATGCCAATTTCTGGAAATATGGTATTATGATACTGATTATTCTTTTGGTTCCTGCCATCAATTTGAGTGGACTGACCAATACCCGTATGCGCCGTCGTTTGGAAGAACTTGGCATCCGCAAGGCTTTTTGGTGCGACTCGCAATGAGCTGGTATGGCAAGTGTTGAACGAAAATCTGGTACTGACGGTTATGGGCGGATTATTGGGGTTGGCATTGGCTTATCTGTTCTTGTGGTTGATGAGCGACTGGTTGTTGCAAACCGTATGGGGAGCCACTGCTACGATGAATGCCTCTATGGTAAGTCCTGTGATATTTCTCATTGCATTTGGCTTTTGCTTGATACTCAATATGTTTTCGGCATACGTGCCTGCATGGAGAGTGGCGCATACTCCAATTGTAGATTCGTTGAATGAAAAACTCTGAAACCATGTTGATACATATATTAAAAATTATAAAGAACAACCTTCGTGCCAATCTTCTTTTGATGGCCGGAATATTTGTGATTGCCACTTCCTTGTGGTATGCTGTGGACTATGTATATGCCGTGGCGGTCAACGGACAGAAATCTCTTGGCTTTGAATGGGAAAATGTCTATTACATCCAAGTGGGCGTATTACCTCAGGAGAGTCTGGAACGAGATACAACCACTCGCTCTCCCGAGATGATGACCGGTGAATATCTGGAGTTCTGTAATCGCTTGAAGCGTCATCCTGCCGTGAAGGATTTGTGCTATACCCGCATGCATTTTCATTATGTGTGGAAGAATGGGTTTAAGACTGTTTTTTATGATACTTTGCAGGCAGGTGCTTATACGCGCATGGTCAGCCCCGGTTATTTCTCTGTGTTTGGAGTAAAGGGGGCAGACGGATGCTCTCCCGAAGAACTTTCAAAACGTGCCCGTCCAGAAGAAATGGTGATGACGGACAATCTTGCCCGTTACCTGATAAGTGGAAAAGGAAGCAAAGAATATACGCCCCGCAAAGGTGTGGAAATGGTGGGTAAGCTTGTGAGCTTTAATAAAGATGGAAGTGATTCTGTCCGGGTATCTGCTGTTTGTGAAAATCAGAAGTACAATGAATACACTTCGCAACAAGCAGCGTTTTATTATGTCCGTAATGATGGATTTAAATGCACCTATGCCAGCATTCCTTATCAGGACTTGTTTATTCGCGTAAAGGCGGATGCCGATCGCCCCGGTTTTGTAGAGGCTTTCCGCAAGGAAATGAAGAAACAGCTTCGTGTAGGCAATCTTTATTTGGCAGATATGCGTCCGATGAGTGAGTTCCGCAATGAGCAATTGTCGGACTATCGCAGTGAACTTTATACTTACCTTGCTATTGCCGGTTTCTTCTTGATTAATGCATTCTTGGCGGTACTTGGCACTTTTTGTGTTGTTCCGTACCCAACACCGTCGGGGAGGAACTTGCCATCCGAATCACTTCGGGAGCTACTCCTCACAGCCTTATGCGGCTCTTGATGGGAGAGGGGATTTTGTTGGTTACTTTCGCTTATATTCCGGCATTGATTGTTGCTTACAATTTAGGCGTTGCCGATTTGGTGAATACGTGGCCGGTAGAATGGAGCTTGGGACGTTTTATTGTCGGAGGAATACTTACTTATTTCCTTTTGTTGGTAGTAGTGGTGTTCAGTATTTGGTTCCCGGCTCGCCAGGCCATGAAGATTCAGCCGGCTGAGGCTTTGCATGGGGAATAAGAGTATGAAAAGGAAGTTGATAAAAGTTGCTTTCACGCATCGCACTCATTGAATTCCTTTGTTCATCGGGGTTTGATGTGAAGAGAAACAATGAAGGTTGCTTTCACACGAAAGTCCCCATGAATAGGACGTTTGAGCACCGTTATGTGTGAAAGGAGATTTCATCAATTCTCCTTTCCTAAAAAGACCTTGACCTTTTTAAAAAACTTCAAGGTCTTTCCAAAAAGCTTCAAAGTCTTTCAAAAAAAGACCTTGGTCTTTTTTTGAAAAGACAAACACAATGATTTATTGATATTATTAGATATAAATATGTAATGAAAAGAAAATTATTTTTTATTTGTTTCTTGTCCATAGTTTGTGTGGTAAGTATGGCTCAGAATATTACTAAATTCTACTTTGCCGGCTATAGAGTTGTGTTTATACCATCTGAAGAATTCCGTATCGATGTCAAACACCGAATTGGGAGAAAAGAAGATAAAGGGAAATGCATTAAGTCTGAAGTTGATAGATGCGGAAGGAAAAATGCCCAAGGATACTGTCATCGTGTATACCAATGCTATCCGAGAGATAAGGATGGACTATTCGGTATTGGCCATGGAGAAAGCGCTCACGGTTGATTCACTGAATATAACTTTGGGTTCTTCGCATGGAGCAATTGCAGTCGATGCCAATTATTTAAATATCAGCTTGAATGCCGCAAGTAATTTGGTTGTAGCGGGAAAGTGCAAGAAATTAAGAACCCGGACTAATGGTAAAGGTAATGCGCTTAACTTGGATTCCTTTCTTGTTGAATCAAGAGAGTAGTGTTAAGAGGCAATGACAAAGATAAATAATCAGCTGTTCGTATATGAATAGAGTGTCCGATTTCGGACACTCTATTTTTATATTAACTTGTTATTATTCAGTGATATATGTTTTTGGCATACCATTTGTTTACTCTCTTGCAAAAAAAGAAGCATAAGACAATGAAGAAAAAAAAGTAATATCTTTGTTTATGGTCATCGCTCTTTCGATGACTGCCGGAGCGCAGACGCAAATTAAAGAACATCGACGTTCCATTACGCTTGACGAGGCCATTGTGATAGCCCGCACTCAGAGTGTGGATGCAGCTGTGGCATTGAATGAGTTGAAAACTGCTTATTGGGAATACCGCACATTCCGCGCCAACCTTTTGCCGGAAATGAATTTGAAGGCAACACTGCCCAGCTATAATAAGAAATATAATTCATACCAGCAGGAAGATGGTACTTATACGTATGTCCGTAACAATAATTTGCAGATGAGTGGCGAACTGTCCATTGATCAAAGTATTTGGTTTACGGGTGGTACGCTTTCGTTGAACTCTTCTCTTGATTTCTTGAAACAGTTGGATGGCGATAAATCCAAACGCTATATGTCCGTGCCCATTGCCCTGACTTTGAACCAGCCTATTTTCGGTGTAAATAATATTAAGTGGGATCGTCGCATAGAGCCTGTGAGATATGCTGAAGCAAAAGCCTCATTCCTCAGTGCTACCGAGAATGTGACAAGAACGACCATTAATTATTTTTTCAATCTTTTGTTGGCAAAAGAGAATGTGAATATAGCCCGGCAGAATTTGGAAAATGCACAAAAGCTGCATGAAGTGGCGAAGGCCAAGCGCAGCATGGGGCAAATTAGTGAAAATGATTTGTTGCAGTTGGAATTGAATGTGCTGGATGCCCGTTCTACTCTGACTGATAATGAGAGTACTCTGAAAAGCCGTATGTTTCAGCTTCGTTCTTTTTTGGCATTGAGTGAGGATGAAGATTTGGAGCCGGTGGTTCCGGAAAGTATTCCTTCGGTTTTGCTTAATTATGATGATGTGCTCGATAAAGCGTTGACCAATAACTCTTTTGCCCAGAATATCCGCCGCCGTCAGTTGGAGGCTGATTATGAAGTAGCAAAGGCGAAAGGTGATCTTCGTGAGATAACCTTGTATGCGCAGGTCGGCTTTACGGGAACGAATAATGAACTGAATACCGTTTATCATAATCTGAAGGATAATCAGATAGTGGAAGTCGGTTTCAAGATTCCTATCCTGGACTGGGGGAAACGTCGGGGAAAGGTGAAGATTGCAAAGAGTAACCGCGATGTGGTGGAAAGCAGATTGCGTCAGGAAACCATGAACTTCAATCAAGACCTTTTTATCCTCGTAGAGCAGTTTAATAATCAGCAGATGCAGCTTCAGATAGCAAATGAAGCAGATAAGATTGCCGAGAAGCGTTATAATACCAATGTGGAGACTTTTATGATTGGAAAGATTTCCACGCTCGACCTGAACGATTCTCAGTTGAAGAAGGATGAGGCAAGACAGAAACACATCAATGAATTGTATGCCTATTGGTCTTATTACTATCAGATTCGCAGTCTTACTTTGTGGGACTTTACGGACAATACGGGTATTGATGCCGATTTTGAGAAGATTATCAAGCAGTAATTGAATAATAATTTTTATTTTTGCATCATTATGATATTGATTATAGATTATGATAGTGCCATCCGCTCTTCTCTCAGCTTCATGTTGAAGAGGGCAAAAGTATGAGGTTCAGGCAGTTGCAGGACCTCGGGAAGCGATAGAGATTGTGCGTTCCGTGGCTCCTCAATTGATATTGATGGATATGAATTTTACCTTGTCTACCACCGGAGAAGAAGGATTGACGCTTTTAAAGCAAGTGAAGATATTCCGGCCCGATGTTCCTGTGATATTGATGACCGCATGGGGGAAGCATTCAGTTGGCTGTTCAGGGTATGCAGGCAGGTTCTTTTTGACTTTATTACGAAGCCGTGGAACAATGTCGCTTTGATGCAACGTATAGAAACGGCTCTCGAACTGACTGCCGATAAGCAGAAACCGGAAGCTCCGGTGGTGGATAATGACGGCTTTGACCGCAGCCATATCATCGGAAAGAGTAAACCGCTGATGGATGTACTGGCTACCATTAAAAGGATAGCCCGTACCAATGCTTCCGTACTTATTACCGGTGAAAGCGGGACCGGCAAGGAGTTGATAGCAGAAGCAGTGCATATCAACAGTTCCCGTGCCAAGAAACCGTTTGTGAAAGTGAACTTGGGCGGCATTTCACATACTTTGTTCGAGAGTGAAATGTTCGGTCATAAAAAAGGAGCGTTTACGGATGCTACTTCCGACCGTATGGGGCGTTTTGAACTGGCGGACAAGGGAACTATTTTCTTGGATGAGATAGGAGATTTGGACTTGAGTTGCCAAGTCAAATTGCTTAGGGTGCTGCAAGAGCAAACCTTTGAGGTCTTGGGCGACAGTCGTCCGCGAAAGGTGGATATCCGTGTGGTGAGTGCCACCAATGCCGACCTTTCCCGGATGGTTCGGGAACATACTTTCCGTGAAGATTTGTTTTATCGCATTAATCTGATAACGGTACATCTTCCTGCTTTGCGCGAGCGCCGTGAGGATATTCCGTTGCTGGTGCGTTACTTTGCCGATAAGCAATGTGAAGCCAATGGTTTGCCTAAAGTGGATTTTACGGTCGAAGCGATGGAGTATCTCAGCAGATTGCCTTATCCGGGGAATATCCGCGAATTGAAGAACCTGGTGGAGCGTACGTTGCTGGTGAGCGGCAAACAGGTGTTGATGTCCGAAGACTTCAAAGCGCAATATCAATGCCCGGTGGAGCCGAAAGTGACCTCTAATCTGCAGGGTATGACGTTGGAAGAGATTGAAAGGCAGACGATTTTGCAGGCATTGGAGAAGTACAATAATAACATGTCACAGGTGGCAACAGCACTCGGTATCAGTCGCGCTGCTCTTTATCGTAGGTTGGAAAAATATAATATTATGATAAACGATTAAATAAAAAAAAAATGAAACTGGAAGTTCTTTTTTTCTTCATTCTATCATTGTTGTTGGTGGCGGTTTGGGGAGTCCTGTTGGTACTTTCTTTCAAGGAACGCGGCATGCTCTTTTATATGGTGGAGGGAATTATCACTTTCAGTCTCATCTTTCTTATCTTTTTTTACCGCAAGGTGATTAAACCATTGGATACTATCGGCAATGGTATGGATTTACTCCGCGAACAGGATTTCAGCAGTCGCCTCACTCCGGTGGGGCAGAAGGAAGCCGACCGCATTGTGCTTGTATTCAACCGCATGATGGAACAGTTGAAAGACGAACGACTGCGCTTGCGCGAGCAAAATCATTTTCTTGATTTGCTGGTCAGCGTATCTCCTATGGGACTGATCATTCTGACTCTTGACGGACATGTCTCCATGATTAATGCTGCCGCGCTCCGTTATCTGGATTATGTGACAGACGATGAAGTGAAGGGACGTTTGCTTTGTGAACTTACTTCGCCTTTGGCGGAAGAGATAGAGCGCATACCGAAAGATGCCAGCAAGACGGTTCGTCTGAGTGACTCCATGATTTATCGTTGTTCGCGTCTTTCGTTTGTAGACCGGGGATTTGCGCATCCGTTTATCCTGATAGAAAGTCTGACCTCCGAAGTGGTGAAGGCCGAAAAGAAGGCTTACGAAAAGGTGATTCGCATGATTGCGCATGAAGTCAACAATACGGTGGCGGGCATTACTTCCACTCTTGATACAGTGGATGGTGCTTTGGAGTGTATGGACGATACCGAAGACCTTCGTGAGGTGATGAAAGTATGCGTGGACCGCTGTTATAGCATGAGCCGTTTCATTACTAACTTTGCCAATGTGGTGAAAATTCCTGAACCGCAATTGCAATTGGTCTCTCTGAACGACCGTGTGGCGGCTTGTAAAATGTTTATGGAGGGAGACTGTTTGCCGCAACCGTAATATAACGCTGCACTTGACTTTGTGCGATGAAAATCCGCATGTACGCATGGATACTTCCCTGTTTGAACAGGTATTGGTGAATATCATAAAGAATGCTGCCGAGAGTATCGGTGAGGAAGGCAATATTTTTATTCGTACTTCTGTCTTTCCTACCATGCTTGAGATTGCCGATACGGGAGCCGGCATCAGCAAAGAGGTGGAAGCGAAATTATTCAGTCCTTTCTTTTCTACCAAACCCAACGGACAGGGTATCGGTCTGATATTTATTCGTGAAGTGCTGATGAAGCACGGATGCACGTTCTCTTTGCGCACTTATTCCGACGGACTGACACGGTTGGCCCGTATCCGTTTCAGTGCTTGATTTTGCTCTTGTAGACTTCATGCCCTTATCACTTCTTTTTACAAACTTGAAGGTTTCTACTCCGCGGAAGTAACCATTCTTGCAGAGGGGGTCGTTGAAATATTCTTCGCTGCTTTTCAAGAGAATATAGTCGGCTACATTATTGTCCCAGATGTATTTGTTTTTTCCATATTTTTCGGCCAGGGCCATAGCATCTGTGATGTGTCCGATGCCGGCATTATAGGCTGCCAGGATAAACTTGATTCGTTCATCGGGGTCGGGAATGCGGCGGAAAGAGTTGGCAGTGGCGGCAATGTATTTCACGGCGGCTTTGATGCTTTCTTCCGGGTTCTGTTCCATTCCGGCAGGGACGCCCATGGCACGTGCGGTGCGCGGCATCAGTTGCATTAATCCCTTGGCGCCTGCCCATGAGACGGCGGTCGTATCGAAGTTCGATTCCGTGTAGGCCAGCGAAGCCAGCAGCCGCCAGTCCCAGTCAATTTCTTTGGCGTACTTTTTGAACAATTCGTCATAGTGGGATATTTTTCCTTTCTGTATGGACAGGATGGAACTGTGCGGTATTCGTTTGCTGATTTCAAAATACCGTTTGCTGCTTGCCCGGTAAGACGGGGAAGTCATGTTTTCCCGATGCCATTGGGTGGCTGCTGCTGCCAGCAGGGGAGATGTTTTTCTGACCGCCCACGAAGCGCGTTGGTCGAAACTGATGGGCATAGAGATATTCAGGTTCGGATAATATGTTTTGTTGAGCTTGGCAAGGTCGTTGTCACAGACGGCATAATCGATGGTGCCGTTGGAAACCTGCATAATGAGATCTTCGGTGGTAACACTGTCATTCTCTACTTTATGAATCAGGATACCTCCGCCCAGTTCTTTGTCCAGATTTATCAGGCGGTCAAGATATTTGCCGGGTTTCACATATACTTCTTTGCCAATCAGTTCGGTTACATTCTGCAGAGGGGGGACTTTGTTGCTGTTTCGTTGCACCAGTACTTGGTGGGTAATGATGTCTTCGCCGCAAAACTCTACACTGTCTTTGAATTCCTTCGTGATAGGGAGGTTATAGGCTATCAAATCGCCTTCACCGGTCAGTAATTTATGTACCAGGTCGTGTGTGTTCTTGGCTGTTTCCATCCTCAGCTTCACACCAAGCGAGCGGGCAAACTGTTCGGCCAATTCATATTGGAATCCCATGGGTTCGCCCCGGTAATTGAAATAAGAAGTCGAGCTGTTGAGGGTCAGCACCACCAATTCTCCACTGTCTTTCATTTGCGGCAAATCGTAGTTTGTCACTTCATTGCTTTGCGGTTGTTGGCGGCATGCCATCATGCAGATGCAGGCGAGGAGCAGGAGCCGGACTAGTTTCATTTGCCCAAAATCTTTTCGATATATAGCTTAAGAATTTCAATCGCCTTCTGATTGTTGCCTCCATTGGGGATAATGATGTCGGCATATTGTTTGGTCGGCTCGATGAATTCATCATGCATCGGCTTCAGAACGTTGCGATACTTGTCTATCAGCATTTCCAAAGGATGGCCCCGTTCCACCATATCACGGGTAATGACACGCAACAAGCGTTCGTCGGGTTCTGCGTCTACGAAAATCTTCAAGTCCATCAGGTCGCGCAATTCCTTGTCATATAAACTCATGATACCTTCTACGATAATGACTTCCTTCGGCTCTATATGAATGGTTTCGGGCAGACGTGTACATACTATATAGGAATAGGTGGGCTGTTCGATGGAACGTCCTTGGCGTAATTCGGCTATCTGTTGTTCGAAAAGTGCCCAGTCGAATGCATCGGGATGGTCGAAGTTAGTCTGCTTGCGCCTTTCCAAAGGGAGGGAAGATTGGTCGTTGTAGTAAGAATCTTGTGGAATAACGGCAACGGAACCTTCGGGCAGGCTCTCTATTATTTTCTTGACTACAGTGGTCTTTCCTGAACCGGTTCCTCCGGCTATACCAATAATTATCATAATAATAGGATGTATTTTAAAACAAAACTGTTACTTTTGCATCAGGCTACTTGTATTGGCCGATGTTAATTACAAAAGTAGAATAATTAATTAAAATATCAAGTATGGTAAAGCATATAGTTTTGTTTAAATTGAAAGAAACACTTCCGCAGGAAGAAAAACTGAAAGTGATGAATGATTTTAAGGCTGCCATTGAAGCATTGCCTGCAAAGATTGGTTTCATTCGTAAAATATTTGTCGGTCTGAATATCAATTCTGCCGAAGCATGGGATATTTGTTTGGAGAGCGAGTTTGATACATTGGCAGACGTCAATGCGTATGCTGTTCATCCTGACCATGTGGCTGCTGCCGGCATTCTGAAAGATGCAAAAGAAGGACGCGCTTGCGTGGATTACGAATTTTAAGATGTAGCCTATGAAAAAGATAATCAATCCCTGGAAAGGGATGGAAGGATATAATTGCTTTGGCTGTGCGCCCAATAACGAGGCCGGAGTGAAGATGGAATTTTATGAAGATGGCGATGAGGTTATCAGCATTTGGAAACCTCAGCCACAATTCCAGGGATGGATTGACACACTGCATGGCGGCATACAGGCTGTGTTGCTGGACGAGATTTGTGCGTGGGTGATTTTGCGTAAGATGCAGACTACCGGAGTGACCTCGAAGATGGAAACCCGCTATATGAAACCTATCAGTACGAATGATTCGCATATCGTGCTGCGTGCTTCTATCAAGGAAGTGAAGCGCAATATCATTCTGGTGGACGCGGCTATCTATAATAATAAGGAGGAATTGTGTACCAAAGCGCTTTGTACTTACTTTACTTTCTCGCAAGAGAAGGCAAAAGAAGAGATGCACTTTTTGCATTGTGATGTGGAGAGTGACGAACAGCTTCCTTTAATTTGAAAGGAAAAAATCAAAGTTTTTATGATAATTATTTGCTGTATTCATTTTAATACTTTATTTTTGTCGCAAATAAAAAGAAAAACTATGGTTAGAACAGCTACACATCATCATCATTTTCCTAACGAATAACGCGGTGGGCTGTGATGATATTGTAGTATACTGATATAAGGGCTTGCCGATGCGGTAAGCCCTTTTTTATTTGCTTGAATAATAATCAAAAGATAGAAAATATGCTTAGAATTGCAGTACAGTCCAAAGGCCGTTTGTTTGAAGAGACAATGGCATTGCTACAGGAAGCGGATATCAAAATTTCCTCTTCTAAAAGAATTTTATTGGTACAATCATCCAATTTCCCCATCGAGGTGCTTTTTCTTCGTGATGATGATATTCCCCAGTCTGTAGCCGGTGGTGTGGCGGATTTGGGTATCGTAGGCGAGAATGAGTTTGTAGAACGCAAAGAAGATGCAGAAGTCATTAAGCGGCTGGGATTCAGCAAATGCCGTTTGTCTTTGGCCATTCCCAAGGATGTGGATTATCCGGGGTTGTCTTGGTTTGAAGGTCGCAAGATTGCTACTTCTTATCCGGGTATCTTGAAGGAATTTATGCAGAAGAATGGTATCCATGCAGATATTCATGTCATTACCGGTTCGGTGGAGATTGCTCCGGGAATCAGCCTGGCAGATGCTATCTTTGATATTGTGAGTTCAGGGGTCTACACTGGTCAGCAGCAACAGCCTGAAGGAAGTAGAAGTGGTGATGAAAAGCGAGGCATTGTTGATTGGAAACAAGCATATGTCCGAGGATAAGAAGGAGATATTGAATGAATTATTGTTCCGCATTGAAGCGGTGAAAGCAGCGGAAGATAAGAAGTATGTATTGATGAATGCGCCTGCCGACCGGCTGAAAGAGATTATAGAAGTATTGCCCGGCATGAAGAGTCCCACGGTGATGCCTTTGGCACAAGAAGGTTGGTGCTCGGTGCATACGGTGCTGGATGAAAAACGTTTTTGGGAGATTATCGGAAAGCTGAAAGCATTGGGTGCGGAAGGAATTTTGGTATTGCCCATAGAGAAGATGATATTATAGTGGGTCCGGAGGAGGTGTTTCCTCTTTTAAAGAAATAAAGAATATGAAGAAAATTATATATCCCGACAAAGCAGAATGGGCGGATATGCTCCGTCGTCCTGCCCTCCATACCGAAACGCTTCGCGATACCGTGAAGGAAGTGCTTGACCGTGTAAAATCGGAAGGAGATAGAGCCGTCATTGAATATGAAGAACGGTTTGACAAAGTGAAACTTGATGCCTTGGCTGTGACCGAAGCGGAGATGGCGGAGGCAGAAAAAGATGTTCCCATTGAACTGAAAGCGGCCATTATGCTTGCACAGAAGAATATTCATGCCTTCCATGCTGCGCAGCGTTTTGAAGGAAAGAAAGTACAGACTGTTCCGGGAGTGACCTGCTGGCAGAAAGCGGTTGCCATCGAGAAAGTCGGTTTGTACATTCCCGGCGGCACGGCTCCGTTGTTCTCTACCGTGCTGATGTTGGCTACTCCTGCACAAATAGCCGGTTGCAAAGAAATAGTTCTTTGCACTCCTCCCGATAAAGCGGGAAAGATTCATCCTGCCATCCTCTATGCGGCAAAGCTGGCGGGAGTCAATAAGATATTCAAGGCAGGCGGAGTACAGGCTATCGGTGCGATGGCATACGGAACGGAGAGTGTGCCGAAGGTTTATAAAATATTCGGTCCCGGCAATCAATATGTGACGGCTGCCAAGCAGCAGGTTTCCCTGTGTGATGTGGCCATCGACATGCCTGCCGGTCCTTCCGAGGGGGAAGTGCTGGCAGACGAAACGGCCAACCCCGTCTTTGTTGCCGCCGACTTGCTTTCGCAGGCAGAACATGGGGTAGACAGTCAGGCGATGCTGGTGACTACTTCCGAAAAGCTGATGGAAGAAGTGGAATATGAAGTGCAGCGGCAATTGGCCTTGCTCTCCGTTGGGAAATAGCGGAGAAATCTTTGGCCAACAGCAAGCTGATATTGGTGAAAGATATGGATGAGGCAATTGCTTTAACCAATGAATATGCTCCCGAACACCTGATAATCGAAACCCGGGATTATGAGGAGCAAGCCGAGCGTATTGTCAATGCAGGCTCTGTATTTCTGGGTTCCCTGTCGCCGGAGAGTGCAGGCGATTACGCATCGGGAACCAATCATACGCTGCCCACAAACGGTTATGCCAAAGCTTATGGCGGAGTGAGTCTGGATAGCTTTATCCGTAAAATAACTTTTCAGGAAATCACGCGCGAAGGCATAGAGATTATCGGTCCCGCCATCGAAGTAATGGCAGCCAACGAACAACTGAGTGCGCATAAAAATGCCGTCACCGTCAGATTAAAAGCAAAATAAAAAAAGAGACTATATGAAAGACTTAAAAGAATTGACGCGTCCCAATATCCGGGCTTTAAAAGCCATATTCATCTGCGCGCGATGAATATAGCGGGGGCAGAAGCCTCTGTGTTTTTGGATGCAAACGAGAATCCCTATAATACTCCGAACAACCGTTATCCCGACCCGATGCAGCGAGAGCTGAAGAATCTGATAGCTCCCGTCAAGAAAGTCAAACCGGAGAATATCTTTTTGGGAAACGGCAGCGATGAGGCTATCGACTTGGTTTATCGTGCTTTCTGTCGTCCGGGGGTGGATAATGTAGTGGCTATCGACCCTACTTACGGTATGTATCAGGTGTGTGCCGAGGTGAATGATGTGGAGTATCGTAAGGTATTGCTGGACGAAAACTATCAGTTTACTGCAGACCGGCTGCTGGCGGCGACGGATGATAATACCAAATTGATATTTCTCTGTTCTCCCAATAACCCGACCGGGAATGCGTTAGACCGTGAGGAAATGGAAAAGACTCTGTCTGCTTTTCAGGGATTGGTCGTCATCGATGAGGCTTATTCCGATTTTTCGGATGCACCTTCGTTTCTGCTTGACTTGGAGAAACATCCCAATCTCATCGTTTTTCAGACTTTCTCCAAAGCCTGGGGATGTGCCGCCATCCGGCTGGGCATGGCATTTGCTTCTCCTGAAATTATCGCGATTTTCAGTAAGATAAAGTATCCTTATAATGTGAATCTGCTGACTCAAAAGGAGGCCATTGCCATGATGCATCGCCATTATGAAGTGGAACGTTGGGTGAAGTCATTGCTGGAAGAGCGTGCGCGTCTTATCGATGAGTTTATACAGTTGCCCTGCTGCGAGAAGATTTATCCGACAGATGCCAATTTCTTTTTGGCAAAAAGTGACGGATGCGAAGAAAATATATGCTTACTTGGTAAGTAAAGGAATCATTGTACGTAATCGCACCAATGTTTCTTTGTGTCGTGACTGCCTTCGCATCACTATTGGCACTCGTCCCGAAAATGATACGTTGCTGGAGGCGCTGAACGCTTTTGGCATGCAGTCCGGCAAATAAAAAGATTGTAACAGATGAAAAAAGCATTATTCATAGACCGTGATGGTACGCTGGTGGTGGAGCCGCCGGTGGATTATCAGCTCGACTCGTTCGAGAAACTGGAGTTTTGTCCCAAAGTGTTCCGTAATCTGAGCTTCATTCGGAGCAAGCTGGATTATGAGTTTGTCATGGTTACCAATCAAGACGGACTGGGAACGGATTCTTTCCCGGAAGATACTTTCTGGCCGGTGCATAATCTGGTGTTGAAGACATTGGAAGGGGAGGGTATCACATTCGATGATATCCTGATAGACCGCAGCTTTCCCGAAGACAATGCCCCAACCCGCAAACCGCGTACCGGAATGATGGGAAAATATATGACGGGAGACTATGACCTGGCGAACAGTTTTGTCATCGGCGACCGTGCTACAGATGTAGAACTGGCCAAAAATTTGGGCTGCAAGGCTATTTTGCTTCAAGACGATAAAGAGGTACTGAAGGAAAAGAACCTGGAAGCATATTGTGTGTTGGCCACGACCGATTGGGACCGGATAGCTGAGTTTCTGTTTGCCGGAGAACGTATTGCCGAGGTGCGCCGCACGACGAAAGAGACGGATATCTTTGTCCGCCTCAATTTGACGGCAGTGGTCGGTGCGATATTTCCACCGGGCTTGGTTTCTTTGACCACATGCTGGAGCAGATTGGCAAGCACGGCGGCATTGACCTTACCGTTTGCGTGAAAGGTGACTTGGAGGTGGATGAACATCATACCATCGAAGATACGGCCATTGCATTGGGTGAATGCATTTATCAGGCCTTGGGCAGTAAGAGGGGAATAGAGCGTTACGGTTATTGTCTGCCGATGGACGATTGTCTTTGTCAGGTAGCTCTGGATTTTGGCGGCCGTGCCTGGTTGGTGTGGGATGCGGAGTTTCATCGCGAAAAGATAGGAGAGATGCCTACCGAAATGTTTCTTCATTTCTTTAAATCACTGAGTGATGCAGCACGTATGAATCTCAATATCAAGGCAGAAGGAAATAATGAACATCATAAGATAGAAGGAATCTTCAAGGCCTTGGCGCGTGCCATCAAGATGGCGGTGAGAAGAGATATTTATCATTTTGAGGTGCCGTCCAGCAAAGGGTGTATTTAGCGATGGTGAGTATGCCGGCAATGTCGATAATATGCAGGTGTCCACACGTATATACGCGTAGGCCTGCGTGAACGTACGTATAGGCCTACGCGTATATATAGCGTGCGGCCCTGCGTGAACGTACGTGTGAGCCTGCACGTATATACGCATAAGCGGAGCCTTGCAAATGACCCGGTAAAAGGATGAAAAAGTTATAATTCTTCGCATTCTTTCAGCCACATTGCGGCACTGGCATCGCTGGGCATACGCCAATCGCCCCGTGGACTGAGAGAGACGGAACCTACTTTCGGACCGTCGGGCAGGCACGAACGCTTGAACTGCTGCTGGAAGAAGCGTCGGCAAAATGTGGTCAGCCATTTCTTGATGACTTCTTCATTGTACGTATCGCGGAAGGCTATGCTTGCCAGATAGAATATCTTGCCGGGGCGGAATCCGAAGCGAAGGAACTGATAGAGGAAGAAGTCATGCAGTTCATACGGTCCTACCAAATCTTCTGTCTTTTGTTTGATATTACCTTGCTCGTCTGCCGGAATCAGCTCGGGGCTGATGGGTGTATCTACAATATCCAGCAGGGTGATGCGTGATTCATTGTCCACACCGTTCAAGGCAATCCAATTTACTAAATATTTTACCAATGTCTTGGGAATGCTGGCATTGACACCATACATGGACATGTGGTCGCCATTGTAAGTAGCCCATCCCAATGCAAGTTCGGAAAGGTCGCCTGTACCGATGACCAGACCGCCCAGTCGGTTTGCCACATCCATCAGAATCTGCGTGCGTTCGCGTGCCTGACTGTTTTCATAAGTCACATCGTGAACGGTCATGTCGTGGTCGATATCTTTAAAATGCCGGATGCAGGCCTCCTTAATGCTTATTTCTTTGATAGTGACTCCCAATGAAGCCATTAGGTGGAGTGCATTATTATAGGTGCGATCGGTTGTACCGAAACCGGGCATCGTGATACCGATGATATTTTTGCGCGGAAGTTCCAGTTTATCAAATGTCTTGACGCATACCAGTAAGGCCAGAGTGGAATCCAGTCCTCCCGAAATGCCGACTACCACGGTCTTGCAATTGGTATGTACAAGTCGTTTGGCCAAACCTGCTATTTGGATGGCGAATATTTCTTCGCATCGTTGGTCTAATTCATTTCCTTGAGGCACAAAGGGGTGCGGCTCGATGGGGCGGGTTAGTGTTAAATCGCGTGTATTGACAAATTCGGTGTTGATATGGATGGCAGGACGACCGGGACAATTGCCGATATTGGCTGCAAAAGTAGTGTTGGTCAAGCGTTCGCCACGGATGCGCTCTACGTCTATTTCGCTGATTACCAGTTGCTCTTTGAAAGAAAAGCGTTCAGATTCGGCCAATAGGCTGCCGTTTTTCGTAGATAAGTCCGTTGCCGGCGAAAACCACATCAGTGGTAGATTCTCCAAACCCGCTGGAACTGAACACATATCCTGCCAGACAGCGTGCGGATTGTTGGCTGATAAGTGAACGTACATAAGCATGTTTTCCTATTCCTTCATTGTCGGCCGACATATTGAATATGATTTCCGCTCCTTGCAGCGCCAATGAAAACTGGGCAGCAATACG
>VOFK01002584.1_pt1 | contig 24080 bp, 48 predicted proteins | sample 5384121 | NCBI WGS metagenome assembly VOFK01 (sample SAMN12384730, study PRJNA508395) | human gut metagenome | isolation source: healthy gut J | host: Homo sapiens | reverse complement strand
CGCCCGGTCGGTGCCATCGCCGCTCGCGTCAGCCCTTGCTCCTTCACAATGAAGATGTATCTGCCTCCCAGGCACCTCACATCTTCCGTTGCAAACATAAAGACGATTCCCTTGGCGTTTTCTTCGGCTTGATGTATCTGGGAAACGAATTGACCAGAACCTCACCAGAGTAGCAAGTTTCCTCAGAATCTCGGCGGTCTCGCCGATGGTATAATACAATTTATCCATATTCATAAATTTAATCAATCCATTGATTGTCCGGTGTTGACGGACATGAAAGTATCCCCAGTCATCCGGCTGACAGAGGCGAACAATTCAACGGATTCCAACCGCAAAGTATCCCAGAACCTCGTAATGAAGTATGTGTAAGTGAACGAAAGCTTCCGGACATCCCCGACTATATTCCGTGGAAATGTTAACTTTGACAACCCCATCGGCGACCACGGACGACTTCTCTCGCGAGATCAACAGATCCAGTCCGCCATGGAAACCTTTCACCTTATAAAAGCGATTGATCCTCGTCACCGACGACGCTCCTGCCCTTGCGTGTAAGAGAATCCGCAGTCAAAGCGATTACCGAATATTCAACACCGCCCGTCAGGTATCAAAACCACGTCGGACAAAGCAAAAGCGTCGTCCGGAATGGAATGCTTCCGAGATCCGGCGCGTCGGAATTGAACAACCTACAAATCTCGTTGTCCTTGACACGCAGCTCGTCCAGGACATCACCGATGTTTCCTCCTGGCGGAGAGTAAGCGTTCTCGTAATATCTGACGGTATTATCTGGTTTCTCCTCTGAGTTTGCCGGAATCAAAAGCGATCACAAAGAACACCACATTAATATGCGAACCGTGCCAGCGACGCGGTCACGTAGGAGATAGAATCGTCAAAAAAAATATCGCGCTCGGCATCGCTCGGCGCACTGTAAATGAAAAAACGCGCCCACATCACCGTATGCCGGCAGCGCCGTTTTCAACTGCGTAATGAGCGTATAGCTTGCAAGATACGCCTTTAAGGGGGTTTCACCGCCCGACAGCGTGCGGTAATCGTCGCTCACCGTCAACCCGGTGAGAAAATCGTTCACAGAGTCGAGCTGCTCCTCCATGCGCCCCGCCCGGTAATCCATCGTGCGCATGTTGGAATCCGCAATTTTTTCTGTTAAATGCCTGCGTGGAATACAGGTTGCTGAACAAAAGCAGCGCGATCAGCGGCAGCGTGACGCTCAATACAGCCGTCATCAGTTTTCGCCTGAACGAGACTTCTTTTCTTCACACTTTTCATGCCGCGCGATCCTTTCCTCTATTATAGTATAGAACGATGATACAATATCATAGCAGATTTTAAAGCATTTCGCAAGTTAAAAATCCGAAGGAACCGTGTGATTGAAATAAACGTCCTTTCGTGGTATACTGAAACTATATCAACGGAAAAGACGGGAAACGTGCCTGTTTCCCGCAGAAAGGTCGTTCAGATGACGGAACATAACGCCACTTCTCTCAGCGCAAGCCTTGTGAACCGCAAGGTCTACACCGTGTGCTACACCGGGCTCGATACGCTGTCTTCGTTTCACGATGCCCTTTATGAAGCGCGCCGCAGCTATTTCGGATCCGGCAAAACCGTACATATCCGCGCCCGCGGCATTTTCGACGGACTTTCCGGCGAAGTGCACGGCAAGCTCTCCCGCCGCACTATAAAATGGAAAAAACGCGCAGGCAAAAATACGCTCGAAGCCGCATTCACAAACGGCGGTCAGCGCGGCATCGCGTTTTATAACGCCTACGGCGCATTGCGCGCCCGCGTGTACTACGACGGTGAAATGCAGTGGATGCGCACGGAGTATTTCTCCCGATGACGACCGCCGCGCACGCATTACCTTTTAAGCCGGACGATCACCGCGACGCCGTCATCCGCTTCGATTATAACGATTCCACCGGCAAAACGAAAGAAACCGTGCTGTTCCCCGTGCCGTATGCGTTCCAAACCGCCGAGCAGAGTCTGCAGTAAACGCCCAGTTCGGCGACCGCCTTCTGCTCGTCGCCGATGAGCGCGGCGAATACGCCTACTGCCCGCGTGGAGAGCAGCAGCGCCGCATCAAATTTGAAGCAGAATAAAACGCCTCCGTCATGCTCTCCCATGGGTTGGGAGGTCAAGGACGGCGACGTGCCCGAAACGACCGAGCCGGAGCCCGAGCTGCCTGTTTTGGGGACCTCACCGAGCCCGCACTTGTCGATTTCCTGAGCGACCCCTGCCGAAAAGCCGCAGAGCCTACCGAAGAGAATCCCGTTCTCGAAGAAGCTACCTCCGAGGAACCCGCTTCCGAAGAAGCTGCCTCCGAAACACCCGAAGCCGAGCCGCAGCCCGAAACAGAACCCGAGACGAAAGAAGTCGAAGAATCCCCCATTGAGGACACTCCCCGCAGAAGAACCCGAAGAAGTCCGGAAGAATCTGCTCCCGAAGAAACGCCAAAAACAGACTCCGCCCCCGACATCACGCCGAAGAGCTCCGGCAGGCACGTGCTCTGCTTGATAAGCTCCTGCCTGCAAAGGAAGCTGAAAAAAGAGGACGACCCCAAAGCCGCATCACGCTCATCAGAGGCGGCGCGCCGCCCGTTACAGGCGACCTTTTCCGAAGACGGCAAACGCGAGGGCTTCGGCCGCACCGTGAACAACAACGGCATCACGCTCTATGAAGGCGAGTACAAAAACGACCTGCGCGAGGGGTTCGGCGTGCACCACTACCGCAGCGGCGCCGTCTCCTACATCGGCGACTTCAAAGACGATCAGCGCGAAGGCTTCCGGCGTTTCGTTCCGCGAAAGCGACCACGCGCTGCACATTTCCCACTGGCAAAACGGTAAACCGCAAGGCATGGCAACGATTTTCAATAAAAACGGCGATTTAATTTACATAACGGCCAAATCATCGACGGCCAAAAGCAGGGCGCAGGTGTTCCTCCGTCGATCCCGAAACGCACTGCGTGTTCGTCGAAAAATATGAAAACAACGAAAAAGCGGGTCAAGCTACCCTGTTCGATGCAGACGGCAACTTGATTTATTCCGTGGCTGGCCAGAACGGTAAACGGCAGGGTCACGGCACGGCGTTCATCGACAAAAACGGCAATGTCGTCTACACCGGCGAGTGGAAAGATGACCGCTATGAAAACGGCATTTTGTACCGCCACGTGCAGAACGAGGACAAAAGCGTAATGGACCGCGTTGAACTGCACGATGTGGAATACGGCGACTGCACCGTCCTCGTTGGGCAAACCGGCAGATTTTAATGGTGGATTGCGGCTCCGTCAGCCGTTACGCCCGCCGCGGTGAAGAGGAGATTGACCGCCGTTTTAACGAAATTTTCAGCCGCTATGCGCCCGCCGCCCAGCGCCAGTTTCTGCTCACGCACTACCACCGTGACCATATGAGTGGCTTTTTAAAGCAAGTCAAAAAAGGATCCCGGCTACTTTGACCGCGTATACCTCCCCCGCCCTCCGTGCGATAAGCGCGGCGTAAATCCGTTTTGGAGTTCGCCGTGTTCGCGCATTTTTTCGCCGTGCCGCAAAGTGACTTTCGCGCAGGTGAACACCACCTGCCTGCGTATTTTCGACGCGCTCAATGATTCTGTCGGCGCAGACCGCATTTTCACGCTCGGCGGCGGCGACATCTTCACATTTGACGGCGCGTTTTACGAGGTGCTCTCCCCGCGCGTAACGAGCCCTTCCCGTTCGATGCCATCCTGACGGAGGCCGTCGAAAAACCTCAACATCTGCCTCTCTTCCCCGTTTCACACCGGCGCGAAACGGAGTTTTTGGGAGACGAAGGATGCGTTCGTTAGGCTCTACATGCAGTGTCAAACGGCCTTCGCGCCGTCCGACCGCGCCACGCCCGGCAGACGGCGCATCCTGCTTCGATTCTCTCCGCGACCTCTTAGGTCGCATGGAAGATATGCGCAGCAACCTCGCCCATTCCCCCGCCGCGCCGGATATTCAGGACATTTTAAATCAATCCGTCGCGCGCAACGTCTACACCGAAACGCAGAACGACCTCTCCCTCGTCTTTCACAATCGCCGAAGCCGCGGCCCGTCGAATCTCGATATTCTAATGACCGGCGACGTGTCCGATGAAGTGCTGCGCCGCATCTCCGGGAAGCTGTTTGACGGCTACTATATCGTCAAAGCGCCGCACCACGGCACAGAAAGCCACTTTTTCAAACGTTATCGGCGACCTCGCCGTTGCGCACCTGCTCATCTCCAACGGTGATTATTCCACGCGGGCGGCGAAATGCGCTACATCGATATGGAGTGCATCAAGCACTGCACAAACGCCCGGGGCATGCCGCTGGCGCGACATCGCGGGCGGGTGCTGCAACCGGCTGCAACGGTGCTACGAGCAGCCCGCTTCCGGCTCCCTGACGCTCAAATGCCCGCAGCCGCCGGCGAGCGCCGCACGCCATGCAACATCTATGTATTCGGCCACAGCGGCGTTTTGGGCTGCCACTGCGACCGCGTGGGTAAGTTACTTCAACATGTTCTCTACGCCGTCAATGAGCTGCCCCACCGTGTGCACGGCCTTGGCGGTGCTGCGGCGCACTCTCGCGCTTTCGCGCCTTGGCGGATTTTCTTCCCGCCGTTCATCATCGCGGACGAAACGGCAGCCACGGCAGCGCCTGCGGCAATGCCGAGACCCACGCCCTTCACAACGTTCATGCTCTGCATACATGGCATCAAACCTCCAGATCCAGATTGCGGCTTTTAAAACATACAAGACAGCCGTCACGTTTAGTTTCCCCTTTTTACAAAAACATACATCATTCTTCCCTGAAAGGACTTTGACAGCAATGGTTTTGAATATCGTTATGGTCGAGCCGGAGATCCCCCTAAAACGCCGGGCAACGTCGCGCGCACCTGCGCCCGCCACGGGCGCAAAAAGCTTTGCACCTTTGGGCCCCATGGGCTTTAAGATCGACGACAAAAAGCTAAAGCGCGCCGGTCTCGATTACTGGCATTTGCTCGACATCACCTATTATGACTCGCTCGACGAGTTTTTTTTGCAAAAACAGCGGCGAATTTTTTCTTTTTCTCCACAAAATCCGTCCATAAGCACACGGATATACACTATCCCGATAATTGCTACCTCTTCTTCGGCAAAGAGACAGCCGGACTGCCGAGAAGACCTGCTTTTCAAAAACAAAGACCGCTGCGTGCGCATCCCCATGATTTCCGGAAGCGCGCAGCTAAACCCTCCAACAGCATCGCCATCGGCGTTTACGAAGTCCTGCGCCAGTGGGATTTTCCCGCGCTTTCCGAACGGTCGCCTGCGCGGCTACGACTGGGACGCGGCAGACGCGAACGGTGCGAAATAAAACCCGTACAAAATCGCAAAAATGAAAATTTGCGCTAAAAAGTGTGCAATTTGCGCGTTATCTCTTGAAATCATCTTCCGTTTGGTATAAAATAAATTCTGTAGGCGGTGTTGTCCGCCAACCAAACGTAACCGTAACTCAATATATTTCTTAAAGGAGTGTACGAAATGAACTACCTCAACAAAGAAAACCGTAGAACATCGACGTTGCCGGTAAGCACGTTCTTGTCCGCTGCGATTTCAACGTCCCGATGAAGGACGGTGTCATCACGGACACGAAGCGCATCGTCGGTGCGCTGCCCACCATTAAGTATCTCGTAGACCACAACGCAAAGGTCATCCTCTGCTCCCACATGGGTCGCCCGCACAACATCTTCAACGACGTTGTAAAGCTCGACAAGAAGGAGAAGAAGAAAATTGACGCTATGCCGGAGGCAGAGCAGGCCGAAGCGACCGCTAAGGCACTCGAAGCTGCTAAGGGCGACGTGAAGAAGTTCTCCCTGGCGCCTGTCGCAGCAGAGCTCTCCAAGCTCCTCGGCAAGGAAGTCGTCATGGCAAAAAAGACGTTGTAGGCCCGACGCTAAGGCTAAGGCTGCAGCTCTGAAGGATGGCGAAGTCCTCATGCTCGAGAACGTTCGCTTCCACGCAGAAGAGACCAAGAACGACCCGGATTTCGCTAAGGCACTCGCTTCCATGGCTGAGATCTATGTCAACGATGCCATTCGGCACCGCACACCGTGCACATGCTTCCACAGCAGGCGTTGCAGATTACCTCCCGGCTGTCTGCGGCTACCTCATCCAGAAGGAGATTTCCATCATGGGCGGCGCGCTCGAGAACCCGGAAGCGTCCGTTCGTTGCAACCTCGGCGGCGCTAAGGTTTCCGATAAGATCGGCGTCATCAACAACCTGATTGAAAAAGGTCGACACACTCATCATCGGCGGCGGCATGGCTTACACCTTCTTCAAGGCTCTCGGTCACGAGATTGGTACCTCCATCTGCGAGGACGACAAGGTTGAGCTCGCTAAGGAAATGATGGACAAGGCGAAGGCTAAGGGCATCAACTTCCTCATCCCGGTCGATAACGTTGTTGCAACCGAGTACAGTGCAGACTCCGGAGTGGAAGATCGTCGATTCCGACGACATTCGGAAGGCTGGATGGGTCTCGATATCGGCCCGAAGAGCCGTGAGCTGTTCGCAAACGCCGTGAAGAACGCAGGCACCGTTGTTTGAACGGTCCGATGGGCGTTTCCGAGTGGGAAAAACTTCGCAAACGGCACGATCGCCGTTGCGAAGGCTGTTGCAGACAGCGGCGCAATCTCCATCATCGGCGGCGGCGATTCCGCTGCTGCGGTTGAGAAGCTTGGCTTCGCGGACAAGATGACCCATATCTCCACGGGCGGCGGCGCTTCCCTCGAGTTCCTGGAGGGCCTTGAGCTGCCGCGGCATTGCCTGCCTGAACGAGAAATAATTAAAGCATGAACGGGAGCGGAGCTGCCTCTGCTCCCCGTATTGTTGTCTCAATAAAAACGGTTTTTAACCGACGGAAAGGAATAGAAAATCATGAACAAGGCTGTTAGAAAGGCTGTTATCGCCGGCAACTGGAAAATGAACAAGACCCCTGCGGAGGCAAAGCGAACTCATCACCGCCATTGCTCCGCTCGTTAAAGACGCAGGCTGCGACGTTGTCGCTTGCGTGCCGTATGTAGACATCGCAACCGGGCTATTGAGGCGGCTAAGGGCACCAACATCAAGATCGGCGCAGAGAACTGCCACTGGGCGGTCAGCGGCGCTTTCACCGGCGAGATTTCCGCAGAAATGCTGAAGGCTTGCGGCGTTGAGTACGTCATCACCGGCCACAGCGAGAGAAGAACCTACTTCGGCGATACCGACGTTACGGTTCAGAAGAGAACAAGAGCTGCGCTTGACGCAGGCCTTACCGTCATCGTTTGCGTAGGCGAGTACCTCGAGCAGCGCGAGCAGGGCATCACCGATGAGCTCGTTGCCATGCAGACAAAGATCGCACTCGGCGGCGTAACCGAAGAAGAGCTTAAGCGCATCATCATCGCTTACGAGCCGGTTTGGGCTATCGGCACCGGGCAAGACCGCCACGGCAGAGCAGGCAAACGAAGTTTGCGCTGTCATCCGTGCGACCGTCAAGTCCCTCTACGGCGAAAAAGGCTGCAGAAGGCATCACTGTTCAGTACGGCGGCTCCATGAACGCAGGCAACGCAGCTGAGGAGGCACACCCGGACGTTGACGGCGGCCTCATCGGCGGCGCTTCCCTGAAGCCGAACGACTTCGCAGCCATCGTAGACGCAGCCACCAAGGGGCTGATTTTTTCCACCGAAAGATTTTTTTCCAGTTGAAAGGAAAGGCATCTCCACTATGAAAAAGACCTGTTGTACTTCATGATTCTGGACGGTTTCGAATTGCTAAAACGGAGGGCAAACGCGATTGCCGCCGCTAAGAGACCGAACCTCGATAAGCTGTTCTCTGAAAACCCGATTACAAAGATCGGCGCTTCCGGCATGGACGTCGGTCTGCCGGACGGCCAGATGGGCAACAGCGAGGTGGGACACACCAATATGGGCGCCGGCCGCATTGTGTACCAGGAGCTCACCCGCATCACGAAGGCGGTACAGGACGGTTCTTTCTTTTGAGAACGAAGCGCTCGTACACGCCATGAATAACGCAAAAGAAAAAACGGCACCGCGCTGCACCTGATCGGCCTGCTTTCCGACGGCGGGGTGCACAGCCACAATCGGCACCTCTACGGTCTGCTGGAAATGGCAAAAAAATGGGCGTTGAAAACGTCTATGTTCACGCCCTGCTCGACGGCCGCGATGTTCCGCCTTCCTCCGGCAAGGACTTCGTCAAGGAGCTCATGGAGAAGATGAAGGAAATCGGCGTCGGCAAGGTCGCAACGGTCATGGGCCGCTACTACGCAATGGACAGAGACAACCGCTGGGAGCGCGTAGAAAAAGGCTTACAACGCCATGGTTTGCCGCGAAGGCGAAGAGTTCGCGTGCCCGGCTTGCGCTGTATCGAAATCCTATGAAAACGAAGTCACGGACGAGTTCGTCGTGCCGTGCGTCATCAAGGGCGGCGCTCCGGTCGCATCCGTGATTCCGTCGTGTTCTTCAACTTCCGCCCGGACCGCGCAAGAGAGATCACCCGCACGTTTGTAGACCCGGACTTCTCCGGCTTCGAGCGGAAGAACGGCTTCTTCCCGCTGACGTACGTCTGCATGACGCAGTACGACGCGACGATGCCGAACGTTGAGATCGCATTCAAGCCGCAGAGCCTTAAAAAACACCCTCGGCGAGTACGTCTCCGATAAGGGCCTCAAGCAGCTTCGCATTGCCGAAACCGAGAAGTATGCGCATGTCACATTCTTCTTCAACGGCGGCGTTGAGAAGCAGTATCCGGGGTGAGGACCGCATCCTTGTCAAGTCCCCGAAGGTTGCAACGTATGACCTCCAGCCGGAAATGAGCGCTTACGAAGTCACGGATAAGATGGTTGAGGCCGTCAAGTCCGGCAAGTACGATATGATCATTCTGAACTTTGCAAACTGCGACATGGTCGGCCACACCGGCGTGTTCGAGGCTGCAAAGGCTGCCGTTGAGGGCTGTCGATACCTGCGTCGGCAAGGTCGCAGCATCCATCGACGAGATGGGCGGCGTGCTGCTCATCACCGCCGACCACGGCAATGCAGACAAGATGGTCGATGACGACGGTGAACCGTTTACCGCACACACCACAAACCCGTTCCGTTCTGCGTTGTCGGTTATCCGTGCAAGCTGCGTGAGGGCGGCGTTCTCGCGGACATCGCACCCACCATGCTGAAGATCATGGATCTGCCGCAGCCGGAAGAAATGACAGGCAAGAGCATCATTCTCTAATTCGATCTTGCTCTAAAATCAAAAGCATTATAAACAGTCTCCCTTGTGTTTCGGCACAGAGGGAGATTTTTTGTTCTATTTTTTTTCTAATAACTTTTAAATATATATTGACAAACCCTCCTATACATGATATCATACAGGTGTAATATACTACCAAAAACTATACTCGGAGGTGGTATTTTTTAGCAAAAAATTCAAACCCAATTCATAACACAAATTCATTTGCACCGCCGTATCCGTCAGCGCAACCACAAATCCTAACATCATCATAGGAGGTCGTTTTATGAAAAAGCTCGCATTGGTTTTGTCCCTTGTTTTGATGCTCACGTTTGTCGGCTGTTCGTCTAAGACAACCGTGAAAGAGACAGACGCTTTCCGATTCGATTCCAAGACCGGCTATGCGTATTCCACTGCACCGTTCGGCATCGACACGACGGAGCTTGAATCCGCTATCGGCTCTAAGCTGACAATGGTCAGCGAAAGCCCCGCGACAGCGCCTTTCGCATATACGAATTATTTATCGGAGGACATCGTGCAGTCCGCAGACTGCTCCGGCAAATTTGATGCGCAGTTTGACGAAAACGGCAAAAGCTGTTTTCGGTGACGTTCCACGAACAGCTTGCGCGCGGCACGGCAGAAGAGCATTTTGAAGCCGCAAGCAAACGCTTCACCGAAACCTTTCGGCGCACCTGCCGTTCAAGACGACAACGGTATCGGCACTCAATATCTCGAGTGGCAGGATAAAAGCAGTGGTACGGCGCTGGGGGCTTACATATTCCGATCTCGGCACGACCGATCCGACCTTGATGATCTCCGTATTTGAGAAGTCCCGCTACGTCGAAGCCGGAACAGGCGACTGGAAATAAACCCGAATATATTAAAAGTTGATCTATAAACAAAAATCTCCCTTGGCTTTTTGCCATGGGAGATTTTTTAAGCCATTTTGCGGATAAATTTATATTTTTAATAGAGGATATTGAAAAATCAGCAAAGATGCTCTTTGTCGCTTAACTGTGCTTCTTTGCTGCTTTTAGCAGTATTTTTTACCGAATAAAGTTCGTTGCGATGTGCTGTTCCGTTTCCGGCAGGCCGAATTTTTTCCTTACCGAGCGCAATGCTCTTCATCAAAAAAAGTCATATTTCTTGCCAAGGTGCGCATGGTTTGCAGACCCTCCAAATCCTCTTTCGCCTCGCCTGGTGCGAGGCCGTGAATGCTGTTCAATACTGACTGGACGCGACGGGCATGCCGGAGATCGTAAAGAATTTGTTGAGTTCGTCAAACGTGGCGGAAAGGCCGCCGCGGCGGCAGCCAACGGCGGCGCCGACTTTCATCGTTTTATCGAATGGAGTGCTGTAAAACAGGCGCGTCAAAAGCGCGACAAGTGTTGCGTTTGCGGAGGCATAATACAATCGACTGCCGACGACAAGACACCGTCCGCTTCCGCAAATTTCGTCGCAACTTCGTTGACAAGATCGTTAAAAAACGCAGTGCCCAGCTTAGAACATTGCCCGCATGCCACACATCCTCGGATGTCTTTATTGCCGACATGAATAACTTCCGTTTCAATGCCTTCTTTGTTGAAAATATCCACCATTTCATGCAGAGCAACGGCAGTATTGCCGTTCGCCTTCGGCTTCCGTTTAAGAGTAAGACTTTCATTTTCCATTTTCCTTTCTTTTGTGTTTTGTTGTTTTTGTATACGCACGCAGATTACCTGCGTTTGATCCGTTAAATTTTTGAAAGGCTTATGCGCGTGGCGGGCGCTTTTTTCGTTCCAACGGCGATAACCTCGCGCATACGTTTAGTTCGCTTCATCGACCTCCACCTTGAATTGGAGGCCGTAACACGACGCGCGCCGTACCGAGTACGATCATCTGCTCTGCGCCGTCGGATGTGGCGACGCGCACACGGTGCTTTTTTGCTGATCTCAAACGTGGCGCGCTCAATGGTGGTATCTGCTGTTTCTGCCTGCTTTGTTAGAACACAACGGAAATGTTGTGGTAGCGGATAACGTCCTCCACGTCACGTGGACGCGATAGGCATCGAAAAACGAGGATGCACGTGCTGCGGCAAGCTCGATAATTGCAGATTTTATCCATTAGAAAATTGTCGAGCGGTGTCGATGTCCTTTTTCGGCGACCTTATTTAAATCGTCCCACGCAAAGAGAATATTGTAGCCGTCGATGAGGAGATACTCAGGCTCGAAGACCTTTTCCGGCACCTTCCACTCCCCCTTCCGCTGCTTTCGGCGGCGCGGACGGCGTTTTGCGGCTGCATATCGCGGCGTCGGATAGGCCGTAGGTGCGCTCAAAATGGCGCGCAGCTCATCGTCGAACACAGGCGGCAGCTGTGCGGCGGCGCGCACGGGAGCTTCGGTTTCGACAGATTTTGTTCCCGCTTTTCGGGCTTCCACCACTTTCGAGGTGCATGGGGAAGCCGCCTCGCGCCACGGCACAACGAAGCCGGAGCCGTGCGAACAGAAGACGGAATCGCCGGTGTTCTCCAAATCATGCTCGGCATCGTAGCCGATATGCTCGATGACCTCTTTCGGCATTATGGCACGGCAAGTAGCCCCTTCGGCATACAAATAAGGCTGCCAAGCCCGCGCGTGTACGATGCGACCTCCAAGGGTGTAACCCTGCATTTCGAGACGGGCGCAAAGCCCGTGATGACGGCATTTTCACCCTCGGTCTGCGGCGGCTCGAACTCCGCGCAAAGGCGCTGCATGTCCGAAATGGCGCGGCCGACCTGCGACTGCGGAACCTCTAATCGGAAATCGTACCACGGCTCTAAAAAAGCACGCTTTTCGCCTGTAATAAGCCGTGGCGCACGGCGCGATAGGTGGCCTGACGAAAATCGCCGCCCTCGGTGTGCTTTTTAAATGCGCACGGCCGATGAGAAGCGTGATTTTTCATATCCGTGATGGGCGAGCCGGTCAGCACGCCGGGGTAGCTGCGCTCCTCAAGGTGCGTTAAAATGAGATTCTGCCAGTTGCGGTCGAGCACATCCATGCTGCACACGGTGCCGAAAACGCATACCGCTGCCGCGCTCGCCGGGCTCTAAGAGCAGGTGCACCTCGGCGTAATGGCGCAGGGGCTCAAATGCCCCATGCCTTCGACGGGTTCTTCGATCGTCTCGCGGTAGACAATGCTGCCGGTACCGAACGTGACCTCCATCTTAAAGCGCTCTTTTTTTAAAGCGCTGCAAAAACTTCAACTGCACCGCGCCCATAATCTGCGTGAATTTCGTGTAATTGCTCGTTCCACACGACATGAAGCTGGGGGTCTTCTTCCTCCAAAACGCGCAAACAGCGCACGGCGGTGTGCGGCTCCATGCCGTCCGGCAAGAAGACCTGATACGTCAAAAACTTTCAAGCACAGGCGCGGGGGATCTTCTTCCGCACCGAGTCCCTGCCGGGATACGTGTGCGTGAGGCCCGTTACGGCGCACACGCCGCCCGCGGTGACTTCCTCCGCAAGGCGGAATTTCCCCGGAATAGATGCGGAGCTGGTCGGCTTTTTCTGCCCATACGTTTTCGCCCGCGCCGCCTTTAAGCACCATTTTAACGGGCAAAGCGCCCGCCTGTGACCTTCAAATACGTAAGCCGTGCGCCCCTGATTATCGTGTGCGATTTTTGAAGACCTTCGCGCCGAAAAAAGCCTTAGGAGTATTCCGGGCATTTCGGTGTACATTTCAAAAGACCGTTTAAAAGTTCTTTACGCCGTCTAACTTCAAAGCCAGCCGAACCAGCACGGAAAAAAGCTTGCGATTTTTGATGAGGCGTTTAATCTCGGGCGGGACATTCGACTTCGCCCGTTTCAAGGTAATGGGCGACGTATCTTCGTCACAAACGGCGATATTTTCATCGTTCCGCTTCGGGAGATGTGAAAATCGACGCAACGATTGCTGAGCTTTTTGCAGCTCGGCTAAAAACTTTATCGTGGTCTGCGCCGTCGAGATCCATTTTGTTGATGAAGAGGGAACGTGGGGACGTTATAGCGCTCAAAAAGCCGCCACAGCGTACGCGATGTGGCTCTGCACCGTCTGTGCCGCTGATGACGAGCACAGCGTAATCGGCACCTGAAGCGTGCGCTCCATTTCGCTGGAAAAATCGACGTCGAGCCGGGGGTATCGAGGGAAACAGCGTAAACGCGGTATGTTCGAGCGGTAAAACAGCCTGCTTTGAGAAAATGGTGATGCCGCAGCTCACGCTCCTGCAAAATCCGGTAATAGAAAACGCGTCCTGATGATCGACGCGCCTCGAGACGGCGCGAGCTTCGCCCGCCTTCATACAGCACGCTTCCGAAAGTGTGGTCTTGCCGGCATCGACATGCGCCAAAAGCCTGGCACATATTTGGTTTTTCGTTGTGTTTCGCTTTTGCTCGCTCATGAAAAGTGTCTCCCTGTACCGCCGTTAAAATTAAACTTCGATTTAATAAACAGTATACCACTTTTTGAAGATACTGACAATATCTCACGCGGAAGAGAGTCGAAATTAGGCGGCGCAAAACCAAGATTTGCTATTGAAAAAAACGCATTTTTGCTATACTAAAAACAGATTTTCGCGGGCAGATACCGAACGCCCGCTTTTTTTTTACTGTATTCGGGTGTATCGGAAAACAAGCTCACGGCTTTTCAAATGCACCCTCAAAGGCTTATATTTTAGGACGCATGAGACGTATGAATTAAGGAAGGGGAATGACCATGAAGAAAATCGGTTTTTGACAGTCAGAAGTATATCGAACTGGCAGTCTGCGCGTATTCGCGAGCGCGACCAGTTCGGCGGCAAGCTGTATCTTGGAATTCGGCGGCAAGCTGTTTGACGATTTCCACGCTTCACGCGTGTTGCCGGGCTTTGAACCGGACAACAAGATTAAGATGCTTTTGGCGCTGAAAGACCAGGCGGAGATTGTCATTGCGATCAATGCGAACGACATTGAGAAAAACAAGCCGCAGCGACCTTGGCGTAGACACGGATGTCATCCGTTTGATTGATATTTTCCGCGGCTTCGGCTTATATGGGGCAGCATCACGCTGACGCAGTACGCAGACCAGCCCTCCGCGGCGATTTTTTGAGCAGCGCATGAAGACACTGGGCTGAAGGTCTACCGCCAGTACCGCATTCCGGTACCCTCCGACGTGAAGCTCATCGTAAGCGACGAGGGCTACGGCCGCAACGATTACATTGAGACGACGCGCTCCCCTTGTTGTGGTGACGGCGCCGGGCCCGGCAGCGGCAAATGGCAACCTGCCTTCGCAGCTTTACCACGAGCATAAGCGCGGCATTAAGGCGGGCTACGCGAAGTTTGAGACCTTCCCCATTTGGAATCTTCCCTTAAAAAACACCCGTGAACCTTGCCTATGAAGCGGCGACGGCTGACCTGAATGATATGAACATGATCGACCCGTTCCACCTTGAGGCGTACGGTGAGACAACTGTAAACTACAACCGCATTGAAATCTACCCCGTGCTGCGCGCGATGTTTGAAAAGCGAATTTACGCGAGTGCCCGTACGCACCCATTGGGGCGTGAACATGGCGGGTCTGTCCATCATCGACGATGAAGTGTGCCGCGAAGCCTCGAAGCAGGAGATTATTCGCCGCTACTTTAAGACGGCGTGCCTTGTGCGCCAAGGTCTTGCTTCCGGAAGCGGAATTACAGAAAATCGAGAACCTGATGCGCCAGCTGAAGTTGGAGCCGAGGAGAACCGCCGGTCGTACTCGCAGCATTGAAGCGCGGAAGCGACAGGACAGCCCGCGGCAGCTTTTAGAGCTGCCGGACGGCACGATTGTGACGGGGCGCATCGGAATTGCTGGGTGCTTCCTCTGCGTTGACACTGAACGCTTTTTGAAGATGCTTGCAGGCATTCCGCACGAGGTGAAGCTCATCGCCGACGGTCATTGCACCTATTCAGACGCTGAAAACCGACTACATGCAGAGCCGAAACCCGCGCTTGCACACCGATGAGATGTTGGTTGCGCTCGCCATCAGCGCGGCGACCGACGAAAAACGCGATGCGCGCCATGCAGAAGCTGGACGAGCTGAGCGGCTGTGATTTGCACTCCAGCGTAATCCTCGGCACGGTAGACGACAGCGTATTCAAACGCCTTGGCATCAACGTGACGTGCGAAGCAACGTATGAGGACAATAATCTCTACCACAAATAATCCTTCTTGTAATAAAAACCGCTCGAAGCCGTAAAGCCCGAGCGGTTTTTGTTATAGGAATTTTCGGATTTAAATTGTAAAATAGTGGCCGGTAATGATCTTTTGCACAAGATTCGAAATTTTGCGGCTATCCGTAAAATCATCCTTGCGAATAAGCGTAAACCACCATGCTGATGATCGCGCCGGTAAGAAATGAAATGGCGTAATCACGATCTTCGTGGTCATAAGCGTGGAAAAATATTGTCCAAATGCAGAAGATACGCTTCCGATTTTTCGCGAGCCAATGTATCCAGACGATTTTCGACCAGAAGACTGAGGAGTTTTTTTCTGCTCCACAAAACACTCCATAATAGAATCACATAGACTGCGAAGGGGTGTAAGCGCGCTTTTTCCTCAATGAACCGTTTACGGTATTCTTCAAAAAGCTGGTCGAGCCGACGCCCAATGACCTCTTCCTTATTTTCAAACAGCGAGTAAAACGTCTGGCGTGAAACGCCGGCGTGGGCACAAACGGCTTTTATCGTGATTTTTTGAAACGGCTCTTCCTCCATAAGTGCTAAAAAAGTGCCTCTGTGATGAGGTTCTGCGATTGCAGCGCCGTTGGATTTTTCCCCTGATACATAGACATTCCCTCCTGTTTCGTCAATATTTTTTTCACTTAACTTGGACAAATGTCAAATTGACAAGTGTCAATGGTTCATATTATAATGACTTTATAAGAGGTTGTCAAGACGAGACTCTCGGCAAATTGTGAATTTTTATGGCGCGAAATTTTTGGGGAGTGTGTGAAAAACATGGAAGTGCGCGACGCTTTATATTTATTTTCGGGTATCTGCTAGGCAGCAGTATTTTGTTTGCGCGGCTCGGTGGGCTGATCTTCAAAAAAGACAGACATTATGGCGGAAAGTCGGACAAGAACCCGGCACAATGAATGCGTTTATACGGCGGGTTCCGGTGCGGCGTGTTTACGTTGTGCGGCGACCTGTTAAAGGGCTTTTTCCGGTCTTTTTTGTACCGCAGGGGAGAACTGCCCGAAAACCCGCTGATGCTCTCTTTTGTGATGGCGGCGCGGTCTTGGGCCATATTCTGCCGTTTTTATGACATTAAACACGGCGGCAAAGGCATTGCGGCAACGTTCGGGTGCTTTTTGGGCTGCTCGCACTGATCCCCTGTGTTTTGGCGGGCATCTTCATTTTTTTTCGTGCGTTGTTAAAATTAACCCGAACTATTACCGCACAGTGGCGACGTATATTCTGGCGGCCATTTGCACGGTTTGGCTGGAGCCAAACCACTATCGTTCGGCTTTTTTGCTGATTGCGGCTTCGGTGCTTGCGAAGCTCTTTATGAGTGCCGAGGAAAAAAGAACACTTTGAGGTGAAACTTGCATGGAAGCACTGATTCTGTCCTGCAGCACGGGTGGCGGGCACAACACGGCGGCACAGGCGGTTTTTGAGGCACTGACGGAACGCGGGCACCACGCCGTGCGCATGGACCCGTACACGTTGGTGAGCGAGGAGCTTGCAAATAAAGTCGGGCAGACCTATATAAAGTTGGTACAGAAAAGCCCGAAGCTGTTTGGCGCGGTCTATGACCTCGGTAACGCGTACCGTAAGCTGCCGGGACGTTCGCCGGTGTACCACATCAACGGCAAAATGGCGCCCGTACATGCAGAAATACCTTGCGGAACACCTAACGGACGTGATCGTCTGCACGCATTTGTACCCGGCGGAGATTTTGACGCACATGCGGCTAAACGGCATGGAAACGCCGCCGTTTGTGTTTATTGCGACGGACTCACGTTCCGTTTACGGAGGAATCGGACTGCGACTTGCGTGACGCCCTCCCGCTTTTGAGCAGCGATTTCACCGGGCGAGGCATTCCTGCGAAAAAATTGCGGCCGCTGGGCATCCCGGTGCGGCTGGATTTTTCCGATGATACCATCACGAAAGACAGAGCGCGAGAAGCGCTTAACTTGCCGAAAGACAGGCGCACGCTGCTGCTTTCCGGCGGGAGCATGGGCGCGGGGTCAATTATAAATGCCGTGCGGGCACTGCTGCCGTATTTGGAGCAGAATGCAGACTGCGACCTCAACATTTTGTGCGGCAGCAATGAGGCGCTGTTTGACAGCGTAGAGACTGAATTTGCAAAAATGGGCAAATCACGCCAATGCGCAGCACGAACAAATGGCACTGTATTTAAAGGCAAGCGACGTATTTATCTCGAAGCCGGGCGGACTTTCATCTACGGAGGCGCCGCGGCGGGCGTGCGCTTGTGCACATTTCGCCGATACCGGGGTGCGAAAGCCGCAACGCGGAGTTTTTTGCCAAGGAGGGTATCGCCGTAAAAAGGTGGAAAACACAGAAGCAGAGCTTTTATCGGCAGTGGAAAGGCTTTCGGGCCGGGAAATGCAGAAGAAAATGCGCAAACGGCAGAGAGAGCGGTTATCAATCAAAATGCAGCCATGGATATTTGCGAGCTGTTGGAAACAGTAGCACAGTGATGACGCAAAACGTGAGTTAAAAGTTTTTGATCGACCTTTTTCAAAAAAGGTCGCGGATTCTTAGGGCTGAGCCCTAAGCCGAACTCCGCAGAGTTCGGAATACTTTTTAAGCCTAACTCAAAACTAGGAAGGTAGATTTGAACGTCGGGGGACGTTCAAATTGTAAACCCAGTTGCATGGGTTCCCTGAAAAGCTTTGCTTTGCGCCGCTCTTTTTTATACACAGTTTTTCTAAGTGAAAGGTACCGTGAAGTTCATTAGTACGCTGTATCACTTCCTTTCCCTCTGTCAGAGGAAGCCGACATAAAAAGAGCCACTGTGATTACTCGCAGTGGCTCTTAAACACCTTAAATTTAAATTTAGAAACGATCGCGCTTGACGTAAGACGTATGCAGCAGCTCGTGTGCCTTATGGCAGCCGGGCTCGCCGCCCATCCATTCGTAGTACTCCTTGACGACGGGGTTCAGGTGGCTCTTTCTGAGCGTCTTGCCCGCGTCCTCATCGTAGAGGGCTTTGCACGCAGGGCCTTAATGTCTGTGAAGCTGCGAACCGTAGACGGCTGAATCGGCTGGCCGCCGCCGTTTACGCAACCGCCCGGGCAACACATGACTTCCACAATGTGGTAGTCGGCTTCGCCGCTTTCGATCTTCTTGAGCAGCTCGTTTGCGTTATTCAGACCGCTGACGACAGCGACCTTGACATCCATGCCGGCAACCTTGTAAACAGCTTCCTTCGCGAAGCCCTTCGTGCCGCGAATCCTCTTTGTACTCGCATGTTATCGTGGTCGACGCCCTCAAACATCGGCTGCGGTACGGAGCGCTGCTTCCAGAACGCCGCCCGTCGCGCCGAAAATCGTAGCTGCGCCGGGAAACGCCCATAACCGGGGTCAAAAATCCTCTTCCGGCAGTCTTGCGAAGTTGAGCTGTGCCATCTTGATCATGCGGGCAAGCTCGCGGGTGGTAATGGAGATATCAACGTCCGGCACACCGGCTGCGTCTTCGTCGTCACGGTTGATCTCGAATTTCTTCGCGACGCACGGCATGACGGAAACAGAAACGATGTTGTTCGGATCGATGCCTTCTCTTTCCGCAAACCACGTTTTGATGAGCGCACCGGTCATCTGCTGCGGAGGACTTGCAGGTGGAGGTTTTTCTGCTGATCTCGGGAAGTAGTGCTTTCGCAGAACTTGACCTGACCCAGCCCGGAGAGCAGGAGGTGATGATCGGCAGCTTGCCGCCGTTCTTCACGCGGTCAATGAACTCGTTAGCTTCTTCCATGATGGTCATATCGGCACCGAAATCGGTATCGTAGACCTTATCGAAGCCAAGGCGGCGCAGGGCGGCGACCATCTTGCCTTCTACGTTCGTGCCGATCGGCATACCGAACTCTTCGCCGAGCGTGGCGGACGGCCGGACGGTGCGGTCTGCACCAACGACCTTTTTGGATCGTTGATGGCATCGCCCAACCTGCTCGGTGTCGTCCTTCTCGGTCAGGGCGCCGGTCGGGCGACGGTGATGCTGTCCGCAGGAAACGCACGGCCACTTCGCTGAGCGGCATCTCAAATGCGCAGCCGATCTCGGTATCGAAACCGCGGTTTGTTCGCGCCGATGACGGCGACGTGCTGCTGCTGGCAGGCTGCCACGCAGCGGCGGCAACAGGATGCACTTTTGCATTATCTCTTTCGAGGTGCGGGTGCTTGTAATCCTTTTTGCCGGCGATGGAACGGCGCCTTCGTAGCGGTTCTCGCTGTCGATGCCCATATCGTTGCAGAGCTTCTGCAGCTCGCAGGTGCCGCTTCTCTTGCAGGAGAGACATTTGCGGTCATGCACGGAGAGCAAGAGCTCCAGTGTCATTTTTTCTGGATTTCTGAACCTTCGGCGTATTGGTGAAGACCTCCATGCCCCCTCGTTTACGGGTACACGCAGGCGGCAACAAGCGATTTTGCGCCCTTAACTTCGACCATGCACATACGGCAGGCGCCGATCTGGTTGACGTCCTTCAGGTAGCAAAGGGTGGGAATGTCGATTCCGGCTTCTCTTGCGGCTTCGAGGATCGTGCTGCCGGCAGCGACCTCGTAGGACATGCCGTTGATCTTAATATTTACCATATCCATGCTATTCTCAACTTCCTTCCCTTTACTTCTTTTCGATGGCGCCGAACTTGCACTTTTCCACGGCAGACGCCGCACTTGATGCACTTCTGCGTATCGATGACATGCGGCTCGCGGACGGTGCCGGAGATGGCGCCGACCGGGCAGTTGCGTGCGCAGAGCGTGCAGCCCCTTGCACTTGTCCGCATCGATGACGTAAGTTCGTGAGGGGCCTTGCAGGCACCTGCCGGGCAACGATGCTCGGTGACGTGCGCAATGTACTCATCACGGTAATACTTGAGTGTGGAAAGAACCGGGTTCGGCGCTGTCTGGCCGAGACCGCACAGGGAGTTTTCCTTAATGTAGTAGCAGAGCTCTTTCGAGCTTATCGATGTCTTCGAGTGTGCCCTTGCCGCTTGTAATCTTGTTGAGAATCTCAAGCAGGCGCTTCGTGCCGACACGGCACGGGGTGCACTTGCCGCAGGATTCATCGACCGTGAACTCAAGGAAGAACTTCGCGATGTCGACCATGCAGGTCGTTTCATCCATGACGATGAGGCCGCCGGAGCCCATCATGGAGCCGATGGCGATGAGGCTATCATAATCGATGGGGGTATCAATAAGGGAAGCGGGAATACAGCCGCCGGAGGGGCCGCCGGTCTGCGCAGCCTTAAACTTGTGGCCGTTCGGGATGCCGCCGCCGATTTCTTTCGACAACTTCACGCAGGGTGGTACCCATCGGAACCCTCAACAAGGCCGGTATTGTTAATCTTGCCGCCGAGCGCGAACACCTTGGTGCCCGCGCTCTTCTCTGTGCCGATGCTGCGGAACCACTGCGGCCCCTTGAGGAAGATCTGCGGGATGTTGGCATACGTCTCAACGTTATTCAGAACGGTCGGCTTCTGGAACAGACCTTTGAGTGCCGGGAACGGCGGGCGGGATCTCGGCTCGCCGCGCTTGCCTTCGATGGAGGTCATCAGCGCAGTCTTTCGCCGCACACGAAGGCGCCGGCGCCGAGGCGGATCTCAAGGTCAAAGTCAAAGCCGGAATCGAAGATATTCTTGCCGAGCAGGCCATACTCTCTCGCCTGGTTGATGGCAATCTGGAGACGGTGAACCGCGATGGGGGTACTCTGCACGGATGTAGATGTAGCCCTGGCTGGCGCCGATGGCGTAGCCGGCGATGGCCATGGCCTCGATGATGGCATGGGGGTTCGCCTTCCAGAATGGAGCGATCCATAAACGCGCCCGGGTCGCCTTCGTCGGCGTTACAACATACATATTTCTGATCGGCATCGTTTGCCGCTGCGAATTTCCACTTAAGACCGGTGGGGAAGCCTGCACCGCCACGACCGCGGAGGCCGGAATCGAGCATGGTCGAATGACCTGCTGGGGCGGGATCTTCTCCGTGAGAATCTTGCCGATTGCCTGATAGCCGTCGAGCGCGATGTACTCTTCGATCTGCTCCGGGTTGATCACGCCGCAGTTGCGCAGTGCGACACGCATCTGCTTTGCGTAGAACGTGGTCTCGTTAAGGGATTTTGATGGTGCTTTCGTCGTCGACGACCGTCTCCCTTGTAGAGCAGGCGGCGAACGATACGTCCCTTGAGCAGGTGCTCTTCAACAATTTCCGGACATCTTCCGGGTGACGCGGCTATAGAACGCGCCCTCCGGGTATACGATCATGATCGGGCCGAGTGCGCACAGGCCGAAGCAGCCGGTACGAACAACGTTGACTTCCTGATCCAGACCTTTGGCGCTGATTTCCTCCTTCAGCTTTTCAATGATCTTTTCGCTGTTCGAGGAGGTACAGCCGGTACCGCCGCAGACCAGAACATTGGAACGAAACATAGTTTTACCTCCTTATTTCTGATTTGCACCGATGGTGTATTCCGTGACGACATTGCCGTTGACGATGTGATCGTTGACAACGCGCAGTGCCTTTTTCCGGTGTCATTTTTACGTATGTAGTCTTGGTAGCCGTTTTCATCGATAACTTCGACGATCGGCTCGAACTGGCAGATGCCGATGCAGCCCGTCTGCGTGACCAGGACGTCGTGAAGCATCGCGTTTGTTGACCTCATCCGAGATGGCGGTGAGAACCGGTACTTGCGCCTGCTGCGTGCCGCAGGTAGCCATGCCGACCAGAACACGTGTTTTCGCTTCGGAATTTTCGCGGACGTTGACCGCCATTTTTGCTCTATCTCGAATTGCCTGAAGTTCAGCTAATGATTTCATGTGGCTTTTTCCTTTCTGCGCCTTGCGCATTGATACCAAAGAGGCTGCTTAAGCTCTTCCTCCGCCTCTGCAAATACTCCCCGAATCCCACGCCGATACCGCGGGCTCCGTAAACGGAACGCCCTCAAGCTGCTCGCGCAGCTACGGGTATCGAGGTGATCTCTTTTTTTCTTCGACGCTGTGGGTAAAGAAAAATCGAGTTCGGGATTGCAGGTGATCAAAGATGGATAACGGACGCGATGTCCCCGGGATCATATCGACATGCGAGGGACGAAAACAGCCGTGACTTTTTGGGTGCCCCTTCCCTTTTTCGGAATCAATGAAACGAGACCGCCCGTCATTTTCCGCTTCCATTTTTTTGAAAAGCGGCACGCCAAGCCCAACCTTGCGGGTGGTGCGTGTGGTGACGGATCGATGACGCTTTTGACCTGCTCTGCACTCATACCGCAGCCGTTATCCGTTATCGTGATGGTTAAGGTGTCGTGCTTTTTCGATTCCGCGACCTGCACCGTGATAAGCGATGCGCCCGCGCGAACAGGAGTTCTGCACAATGTCCATCACATTCAGCGAAAGCTCACGCATGGCTTACGCTGTGTATTTTGCAAGAATCTTATCCACGTCCTCGGGAACGAGACGGCCGTAAACGTCTTCGTTGACGGTGAGGACCGGGTGCAAAGGCCGCAGGCGCCGATGCAGCGACATGCGGTGAGCGAGAACACGCCGTCCGGCGTACATTCCTCCGGCTGGATGCCGAGCTTTGCAACGAGACGGTCAAGAACCTTATCTGCACCCTTAACGTAGCATGCGGTGCCGAGGCAAATGGAAATGTTGTACTTTACCCTTCGGAGTGAAAGCGAGAACTGAGAATAGAACGGGAAACGCCGTAAACCTCTTCGAGAGATACATCGAGACCGCGTGCAATCTCCTTCTGCACTTCGATCGGCAGGTAACCGTAGATATCCTGCGCCTTGTGCAGTGCAGCCATGACGGCGCCCTTTTTCATTCTTGAGGCTCTCGATGACTGCGAGGAGCTTCTCATGCTGCTCGGGGTATCGGTAAACGGAATGGTACTGATACGCTTTTGCATTTTATTTCCTCCCTGATAAAATTAAGTTTAAATTCAGGTATGGTTCGGTCTGCGCCCCTATTGGGCGGAGAACTTTCATACATCTTTATGAATTATATCAAAATCGATATACGTAATAATTCTAAAAAAGAATTAAAAACGAAAGTTTGTCAAACCCATGACGAAATTTTTGTCAGTTCTTTTTTAGCGTACAGCACAAAAAATTCTGTTCCGTGATGGCCGAGCCGAAGTACTGCTTCCCCACCTTTTTGCGGAACTCCACCGCCACCAACATCTCCATGAAGTACATCTACTTCCCCAGTTCCTCACCTTCATCATCCTGCCTGTCAGCTACCTGCTGGACATCGTCCGCACTGCGCTGAGCTGGAAACGATACCGCTGAAAAGGAGGAACTAAGCAATGGTTTGCAGTTCTGTTTATCGTTTTCCTCGTCGCGCTGGCCATCGGCGTGCCCGTGGCGTTCAGTCTGGGCCTCGCATCCGTGGCCTACATGCTGGGTTCCCACATCCAGATGATCAACTGCACGTATTTCTTCAAAAGGGTCTGGACTCCTTCACCCTGCTGTGCATCCCCCCGGCTTCACCTTTGCCGGCAACCTGATGAATCAGGGCGGCATTTCTGGAGAAGTTGCTGGACTTTGCAGATGCACTGTCGGTTACATCACCGGCGGTCTGGGGTTTATGCAAACGTCTGCATCCATGGTCTAGCAATACGTAACTTCTAGAAATCTAAAGCAAAACA
>VOFK01003397.1_pt1 | contig 24083 bp, 33 predicted proteins | sample 5384121 | NCBI WGS metagenome assembly VOFK01 (sample SAMN12384730, study PRJNA508395) | human gut metagenome | isolation source: healthy gut J | host: Homo sapiens | reverse complement strand
TAATTCTGCCTTGACGTTCTCTATGGACGCATGGGCGTACAGGTTCAGCGTGATACTGATGTTTGCGTGTCCCATGATATACTGTAAACTCTTAGGGTTCATATTCCTGTTGGCAAGTCTGGTACAGAACGTATGGCGCAGGATATGGGGCGTTATCTTTGGTAAGCTGTCCTCATGGCTCTTGTTATATTTCTTCCTCAGATTAGCGAAAGTAGAAGTATAATAGGCATTCGTCATAGGAAAGCCTTTCCCGTTCAGAAAGAGGAAACCACTGTACCGTCTATCTCTGTCGGCTCTGCCTTTGCCTTGTTTCCATGACACGCCTAAACGCCTGTTTCACTTCCTCGCTCATGGGGACATCGCGCACACCGCTTTTCGTCTTTGGCGTTTCGATATAGTAGCCTGTTTCCTTGCTGGATAATAGCTGGTGGTCTACATGGATAACGTCATTTTCAAAGTCTATATCCTGCCTTGTCAGTCCGCACAGTTCCGAGATACGAAGTCCTGTTTTTAACAGTATCACGATTGCGTCATAATACTTTTTATATACCCTGTCCCTGCTGGCAAAGGACAAGAGCCTTTCTTCCTGTTCCTCGGTCAATGCCTGCCGTGGCGTCCTGTCGTCCTCTATGACTTCATTCAGCTTGAAATCAAAGGGGTTCTTCCTCACGAGGTCGTCCGCTATGGCAATGCGGAATGACGCATTTAACGAGCGTTTATAATTGCTTATGGTCTGATAAGCATAGCCCCTTTGTCTTTCATGCGTAACGCCCATTCTTTAGCGTCTGAAAGGCGTATGCTGTCAATGCTCCTAGCCCCCAGTATATCGCCCTCTAATGTCCGCATGAGCTTTTTCCTGCCCTGCCTTGTGCTTTCCTTCACGTTGGCCCTCTGTGCGTTCTGTTTGGCGTATAGTTGGCACAGCGTCATTTTCTCCGCCTGTGCTGTCGATACCGTCCTGTAAATCCCGTTTGTTATCTCCGTTTCAATTCCCTTAAGTGAGGGTTTTTCCCGTTTTCCCTTTGGTGTCGGGTCTGTGGGTGTCAATCTCCAAGCATACACATATTTTGTGTTTCCAAATGCGTCCACATATTTATATAAGTATTTCCCGTCTGTTCGTTGGCTCTCTCCAGTATGCAGGATACGTCCTTTGCTATCCCGTCTTTTTTCTTTCATGGTGTCTGCTCCTTTCCTTGTTGGAAAGAGCCTTGATATGACTTGTGTTCATCATAACACATACAAGGCTCTTTTGCATTAGATTGCGTCCAATTTATCAATGAATTTCTCAAACTGTTTTTTCTTAATCTGTATGCGGTTGCCATTCATAATGAGCCAGCCAGCGTCCTTGTTTTCCTCTGCCAAGCGTCTTAACTTGTTTTCTCCGATACGGAAATACCTTGACGCTTCTTCAATGGTAAGGGTGTATTTTTCCCATACGGGAATATCGTTGTTATTCATCAGATACCCCCTTTCCCATGTTTCGTGTCATACTGGATATAGGGGATAAGGTCGGTGCGGTTTATCCTCTGTAAATGAGCGGTTAGTTGCTGGAAAGGGAATTGCTGTACCTTGCCTTATCAAGCATAGTCCCCGACTTTTTCCAGCCCACCTAATGCGTCATGTTCTTCCAAGAAGTAAAAACTTTTGACAGCAGAAATCACGCCACCCTCTGTGAGCCACTGCTGCGTTTCCTCAAGGGAATTATGCTGTTTTGGCTACTTGCAGTTTCAAGAGTTCCACAGCCCCTAAAAAGCGTTGCCAGAAACGACGTTTTCCACCTGCTTTTATTCCTTTCGTTTCTGTTTGGCACGACAAAGCGTAGGTTGTCCGCCAATAGCCGAAAGCCAGTTCTCCAATCTCCAGCGGTCTTTCCTGAAATGCCATAGCAAAAGCATGAGCCTTTTCATCACGCAGTTGCATTTCCGTCCGTTTCCAACTCCCGACTTCCTTAAGTGTCTTATTATGTTTTGAACATACTTCCTTATCCTTATCATAAAAGCGGTAAGACAATCCCGATTTACCAGCACCGATATAAACGGTCTTTGCGGTGTCGAAATCATCAAACTTGCTTTCGTCAAAGTGGTAGCCCTCACTATTGGAAATAAATTCCTCTTTTTCGCATTTCTTCTTTATCTGCTCTATGGTAAAAAATGGCTTTTCGTTCTTATCATCAATGGCAATATCCAGTCTTGTGAAATGGAAGTTATCCAGTCCATATCTTCGCTCACAGTGTCGGAACATATCTCCAAAGGTATAATTCCTACTGTCGAGAATACGGAAAATATCATCACAACCTCTGCCAGTCATAACAAGATAACAGCCTAACCCTTGTGGGTTGTCCTCTGTCTTTCTTTGCGTTCGCCCTGATACATAAATATCTCCGATTTCCCAACGCGCTTGATAGGTCTTGAATTTGATCGCTTGCAGGATAGACATTAAAAATATCAGTCGGTAAACCTAAAATGTGCATGATTACATCTTCAGCCGTTGCAGTATCAAAGACAATGCTGATGTAATCAATCTTAACGGATAAATTTTCATGTGTAGTTATAGTGCATTACTCCTTTCGTACTCCCGTTTTTTTGCGGGGTAAAAATCGTGTTTTGTCCTTTATTTATCACAGTTTCTAGGTACTATGACATGTATGCGCAGGGCGGTGTTACATATACGCCCTGTACGGAACGCCTACGGCGTTCCTTTTCTTCCTGTGCTGCCCCGTTCTTAACGCTCACGAGCCTTGTAAGGCTCGTGGCTAAACGGGACAGCCCCAGTCATCAGAAAAAAACACCTAATTTTCGGTCTGATAGTCCATGCTTATTCATGCTATCAAAGTGAAAATATATATTTTCTATGCTTACTCAAGCGTGTGATTGACCCTAGCGTGCTTAATCACTATATCTGCTATGATAATAACGCCATTAGAATTACTTGTCAAGAAGTTTTTCTTGACTTTTAGGCTATATATAAGTATGATATGCTTATAAAGGACCAAGAAGCCGGGAAAGGAGAAGATATAAGAAGTTATGGAGCATGATACAAAGAAAATAAATTTTTTAGGAGAGAACATACAGACCATAAGAAAACACAGAGGAATGAAACAACAGGAACTTGCGGACAAAATCGGTATCAATATGCAGAGCCTTTCCAAGATTGAACGTGGCGGTGAATTATCCTACCTTTGATACGTTGGAGAAGATAATGGACGTGCTGGGTGTAACACCCAATGAATTGTTGTCGGGGGAATGGAAGTTTGTCCAACAGGCGGAAAAAGAGGTATGCAAGTTTTTACGGACGGAAGAACGCCTAAATGCAGAGTTGAAACATGGACACTATGATAACTTCTTTGACAGCGAGGAAGAATGGCTGGAATATGAGCTGGAGCAGTTGCGGAAATACATCACAGACTATATCAGGGAACAGACATACAAGCGTCCGACCTTTACCCTATCAAGGAATTTATCCAGCACTTGAAATTTCAGAAAGTATTAAACCGCTATGATGATTTATACAGCATGGATATGTTCGGGGAAAGCACAGACGGGACAATACGGTACGCCTTATCAGGTTGTAAAGAGGATAAACCCAACTCAAAAGAGGATATGGAGCTGTTACGGGAAGTATTAAAGATCAGTGATTTTGACAACGGGGACGAGTAGCCTTTTTCCTCTTGCGTGAAAGATACAGCAAACAAAAAGCCCAGATCAAGAGTGCAAGCACCACTTCTAAAGAAGTGGCAGGCTCTTGACAGGGCTTTTTCTTTTCTGTTTATGGCAGACAAGAGAAAAAAGGATAGCTATATTGTATAGTTTCTCTAATAATTTTAGAGCAATGAATTTATCACAGGTACTTCGTCTTTTCATTGTAAAAGTACAATCGTGGAAAGCACTAATATTGGCACTTTGATTTTGTGCATTATGCACAAAATATGATAGCAACAAAGAGGTCATATATAAAATAGAAACAAAAATAACTTGACATTTAATGAAATATATGTTATGTTGAGGTTAGCAAAAACAGTACGTGACATAAAACTATCAAAAAGTAAAAAAGAGAAAGGAGGTTTATCGAATGAGAGCAAAGAAGTTGAGAACGAAAGTAGTTGGTCTTGTAGCAGCAGTTATGGTTGTCGGCGCTCCACTTACAGCGTGGGCTATTGATGTAGCGGGTGGAGATTTGTACTACAATGGAGGGCAAACAGACACCATTGTATATTCCGAAATTGGGCGTAAAGCAGGTATTAGTCGCAACTACATGGTAAAGGCAACTGTAAAGGTCGGCGGAGATACATATACCAGTGGATTCAAGTCAAACTACGCTTACAAAGATGCAAAGAGAGTTTGGTGGGCGAACGAAACATCTTATTATGATTATTATCCATATTAAGTAAAATAGTTCAAACACCTAGGGTCGGGGCTATTTGTCCCGCCCTATTTTATACATTTCTTCAAAGAAAGGGGCGTATGTTATGAAAAAATTTTTAAAGATTTTTATTTTCCTTGAAGTCATACTCTTTGCATATATTTTTAATACTTCTATTTACAACATTTATGAAAAGAATAACATTGCTACTGAGAAGTTAGAAGGGTATGTTTTAGAAGAAACATCGCCAGAAATTCTCGACAAATTTTATACAATATTTACAGAAGAATATTCTCAAAATAAATTAGAACTCATTAACAATACGCTCACTTCCACAGATAAATCTGTTTATGATTTATATTGCTATCCATTAAATGAGTTTACACAAAAACAGCCTATATCTTCCTCTATTTTGTTTCAATATCATGAATTGCAAAAGGAAGATTTTTTAGATAGTGTTGGTGTATTCTATACAGATTTACCAGCTAACGCAATTAAAGAGATAGCTTCTCAACTGTCCGTCGCAATAAATAACTTTGAAAATGACGCTATTCCGTATAGTATGGTATTAGAATTGAATCTTCTGAATTTTGTAATCTTATTTATTGTACTTCAAATCATATACTGTATTTATACGTCTTATAGTTTGAAAAAAATAGGTATTAAAAAAAGCATGGGCTTTTCTACTATACATATTTTAAAGGAGCAAATTACCAGTGTAATAAAATATTTTGCTGTAATATGTTTAGTATTACTGTTCTTGCTAAATTTATATTACGCATTAACAAACAGATATGATTTTTCTTATTTAGCAACAAGTGTACTGTTCTTTATTGGTGTTTTAGCTATAAATATACTTTGTGTTTTAATTACAAGTATTTTAATTAAGTTTGTTTCTTTAGAGGCAATGATAAAAAATAAGACTTTAAATAGCGGCACAAATATTGTAGTTCAGGCTATAAAAATAATTTTTTCGGTAATAATCGCTATCACTATTATTTCATTGCTGAATCAGGGGAACTCATTTAGACAAAGCCAACAAGCTGTTTTAGATTATAAGTATCTGGACGGATATTATACCGCTAATGGTTTTAATTCATCGGAGTATGATTATGCGTTAGCAAACACAGACATATTAGAAAAATATTCTGAACAAACATTAGAGATGTATAATCATAACCATTCACTACTATGTGATTTTAGGACAGACGGTGGTTTGCAGACATCACGCCCCTATTATGAACAACAGCTTGTTATTGCAAATAGAAATTATCTGAATGAATTTTCAAATATCCAGCTCAGTGGAAAACCATTGGGAGAAGATATATTTAGTGAACCAACAGTATTAGTTCCACATAAATATAAGAATGATGAAAATTCTATTAGCGAATATATTAAGCAAGAATATTTCCGATTGATGAATTACAATCAATTTTATGGAATACCGGGAGAAGAAAAAACTATTGATAAATTTAATGTTGTTTATATAGACGATGATTCTACAATAAAAGTTAATGCAGAGAATGGTTTTTCGGATATGGCTAATCCTGTTATCATTGTTGATACGGGCAATTTTGCAGGACTTTACTATTTGGACTCTTTAAATACAAGATGTCTATTTTTTCAAATGGAGTCAAGAGAAGATTTTTCTTCTTTGTTATCAGAATATGATTTAGAGCAATTAGTTACAGCTGGAACATTACTTACACCTTATTTAATGCAACTTGAAAATGTGACATTCGTTCTTAAAACACTCACTATGTTTACGATTGTCTTTATAGTGTCTTTACTGTTTATTTTGTATATTTCAAATTATGTGGACATTTTTGTAAATCGAAAGAGATATGCGGCAAAAGAGATTTTTAGGATTCTCTCATTTTAGAATACTGAAAAATCGGTATATTTTTTGGGGAATCGAAATAATTATATCAGGCGTATTAACTGCTATAAATTATTATTTTGCTTGCCTTTTTGCGATTATACTTATTGACTACATATTCTGCGAATTGCTTTATAGAATTTATATCTCAAACGCTTTATATGAGATTGAAAAGGGGGCATAAGTATGTCATTGATTACATTAAAGAACGTCAAAAAAGAATATGGGAAAAATCAGGTTCTATTTGAAAATTTATCTTTAGAAATAGAAAAAGGCGAATTTGTGGGGCTTGTAGGGAAAAGCGGGGCAGGTAAAACGACACTTTTAAATATAATAGGATTGATTACTGATATATCCGAGGGAACAATCACTATTGATAGTCATAAAAATTTGTCCATGAACGGTAAAAATGCTATGATTTTGAGAAGATATACAATAGGCTATCTATTTCAAAATTATGGACTAATAGAAGATGAAAGCGTGTTGTGGAATTTAAAATTAGCTCTTGAATATAAAAAAGTAAAAAAAGAAGAAAAACTGAAACTAATCAATAAGTATTTAAAGCAATTTGAGCTAAGTGACATGCTTAACAAAAAAAGTATATCAGTTAAGCGGTGGAGAGCAACAGCGAATTGCAATTATTAAATTGATTTTGCAAGGAAGTCAGATTATATTAGCTGATGAACCAACTTCTGGACTTGATAAAGAGAACGAATTGATAGTGATGAAACTTTTGAAAGAATTAAATGAAAAGGGCATTACTATAATCATGGTCACTCACAACATGAATTTGTGCGATTGTTTTTCCAGAGTTATAAATGTAGAAAACTTTAGATAGTTTGTTAAAGGGAGATACGCGGTTTTATTATACGTGCAATCTCCCTTTATATTTCGTCATATCAAGACTCATATTCAATTATGGTAAATTCGTGGTAAAACACTTATTTTTTCAAGTGATGAACAGCCCTTAAATGCTGTATTTATGCGGATAATCGGATTTTCTATATCAAGTTTATGATAAAACCAAATAACTCACAATATTCTTTTGTTCCAATCTGGCTAACTTTATATCCTTCTTCCTGCAGAAATTTTTCTCAGCCCTAATTGCACATCAAATTTATTAGTATTTTCAATAACACTGGCTACAAAGACCACTGGAACGGATAATGGTATAATTTCATGCTCAAATAATTTATCTGTATCCATTCTCCGATTTGTAAGAACAACACATTTTACGTTCTTTTTTTTTTACACGTTTCTTCTGCTTCTTTCTTCTGTTGCTGAGAAATATTATATAAAAAAATAACATTTTTCCCACATTCTGCTGCAAGTTTTACTTGTGGCATTATAAATGTATCAAAATCACTAGGATGACTCACATACTAACAAATCATCAAAATTTATTTCACTTATTTTCTTATCTGAGATAACAATCCCTGTATTTTTTCCCTCCATATGCATATGCAGCATCTTTTCCTTGTAATCCATAACCAATTGGAGACACGCAAGCCACAATTTCATGGTTTAACAACAACTCTCTATTTCGTACAAGAGAAGCACATTCTGCATTATAAGGGAAAATTATAGCTTTCCTTTTCATAATATCTCCTTCTCTAAACAAACAATTTTTCCTTATCAAAATTACATCCTAAATCTCTCATAACACAATAATCTCTCATCATGTTATCTATGTGACCACGAATTAATGCACAGTTTTGTAACTTTTTTTCAGCAGACAGTTCTTCCAAATTATCTGCTTGAACTGCACAAGCAGAACAAAACCTAAATGCCCAACATTGCTTGCATTCTTTTTCAGTTAATTTTCCAATATTCAATAAAGCTCTAGCTTTATCAATATCAAAACCTGTATTCTATATGTCCCATTCTTACTGCCTTTGACGCTTCGCTCACTCGTTCACAAGGATATAAGTTTCCTTCTACATCAACAAATAGTCTCTGTATACCTGGTACACATGGTCCAGAATGATGATCTCTTTTTATTGTTAAAGAAGATGGCATTTTTTGTTTTATCATGTATTTCCTTCAAACTATGAAAACCATGTGAAACAAGTTTTGATACGCTTCCATTCTCCAATCTTCCTAATTTTTGAAGATACATTTTAAATATTTCATAACTAAATTTTTCCCTATACTCTTCATCTGTTGCCACTTCATCCTTACGATAATATTCAGAAATAAGATTTGCCTGTATATAAAAGTCTTTAACTGTTTTATAATCAGAAAAAGAAATTACTAGTACAATCAAAATCTGTAGTCGGATCTATAACAGCATTAATATGTACTCTTTCCATATAATCTGGATACTGTGTTTGTATTTTTTCAAGAATTTGCATTACTACATTAAATGTACCAGCACCATTTGCAGCAAATACTCTATTTTTATCATGAGCCTGTCGATCTCCATCTAAACTCACCGTTAAGCTAAACTCATTATCATATAGAAATTTCAAAACTTCATCTGTTATAAGTGTTGTATTTGAAGTTATATTAAACATCAATTCTTTACCTATGCTCTTTTTCTTTGCATACTTAACACATTCCTTTATCAAATCTAATTCAAGTAATGGTTCTCCACCGTAAAATCCAAGAGAAACCCTATCACGATCTATAGAATGATCAAAAAAGAAAATCAATTGCCTTAAATGCAATTTCCTTACTCATTCTCTTACTACTATGGACACGATTATCATAACTACCAGAATAAGCACAATATTTACAACGCAAATTGCACCCCTAGTGTGACTTGTAACGCAATTGTACCTATACAACGCTCCAAAGAATATTCCAATGTAGAATCCATCGGATGCACCATTTCAAAATCTGCTCTATCTTTTAAATATCCTCTATCTCTTAATTTTTTCTATAGCTGGTGTGATCTCTTTATATCCACTTTGCATATATTTCTCAAGTTCAAAATACAAATCCTCTTTAAGATTTATAATTACATTTGTATTTGCATCAAACATATACCTCTTCCCACCAGCAGTAAATGTAGGAAAAACCGGCATACTATTTCCTCCCTAATTATTAAACAGGCATGACAATATGCCCAAAAGCATATTGTCATACCCATCTTCCGCTGCATTGCTATGTTCTTACACCATACGAATTGCTACAAAGTCCATGTAAAATTGGGTGTATCTAGCCTGAAACAAAGCTGCTGAATTATTTGTCTGTCCAGTGCTACAAGAGCAAGTTCCATAACAACTGCAACTGCAACTGCAATATGCCTCCAATGTTTCCTGCATAACATCGCTACGCTTTACCAACTTCTTCATATTCTCACCTCCTTTCAGCGCATAATATTATATATCGATTATTATAAGTTGATATAGTCAGTAAAGTCCCCTCAATTATCAATTGTACTTTTTTATTATGTTTTCATTAAAAGTATTGGCAATATTTTCATAAGCAGCTATGGCAACCGCCCTATCTACTTCCGATAATACATTAACAGCCGATATATTATCATCAAAAGCCGCATCTTTTTTACTCTTTTGCATATTAATCTCTTCTATCTGTCTACGCTTTTCTGCCGCCTCCTCACTGCGCTCTAAATATTGTCTACGCCGTTTAGCCTTCTCTTCATCTTCAGCTTTCATTTGCGCCTCTATCTTTGCTTTTTTTTCTGGTGAAACATCTCCACAAACATAATAGTGTGCAGTTCCATCCGGGTGAATAACCATACCATAAGATTGAATCTCAAACCCCCCGACTGCCATCTGCGCCTTCACAGTTGACTGCGAAGCAAAAAAAATCCTGTATCATCTTTTCGTAATAAGCTGCTTTTTGGGATCATTTGCCATTGTTTCCAAAACATTGGGTGCAATCACAATATTATTCCATCCCATATGTCCCCGTCCCCAATGAATCCATACTCTTTTGATCACTTCCAACATTTTGGATCATTATATTCCCATACTTAGCCTTTAAATATTCAGTGTAGGTATCTACTTTTGAAACACTATTTTCATTTGGCTTCTGTACTTTCTCTGTATTATCACCCTCTTTAGCAGATAAAATCTTATTGAAATCTAAATGATTGGCTTGCCCTGTCGTCTTATTCTGTTGATACCTATAATTCTGATTATAAGCATTAACTAAATTTTCAACGCCTAATCCCATATTAACTCCTTTCCACGGTTCTTCTGTCAGTCAGAACCGTACCTGCTGCTCTCCATCCGAAGCCCAAGCAGTAACCTTTAATTGATTTATTGGAATAACAGCTCTTTTACATTCTATGGCATTTTAGGCTGATAACCAATAAACAAACATGCTGAGTCTGCTTCCTTTTTGGCATTAACATATGCTGCTTTTTGCAAGTAATTTCAATGCTACATCATTAAGTTTTTTCATGCTTGAAAACCTCCTTATTTTTCTTTTTTATCGACAAGCATCTTACAACATTTCACCTTTTCTGCACGAAGTAAGATTTTTTGCACGAAGTAAGACTTTTTTATTCAAAAAAGCATAAAGTTGTTCAATAGTCATCCGAGATTCACGTTTTGTAAACGAGTTTCACATTTTGAAAGCGACCTGCAAATTTTGTACCCGACTTTCCACTTTTGTAATGACTTTCCCGTTTTTTCCCTTGCTTTTATGATATAATCACCTTATGGCAGAGTATTTTTTTGCACAAAAAACCGGACGTCAGTTTTGGCTTACAAATTTTGCAAGCCATAATTCACGTCTTCTGCTGTTCCTATTTCAGCCGGCGGTCTGTGCTTTATTCTGTCTTCTGGTTACTTTTTGAGAAGTCTTGCGGTGAGGTTGATGTCTTTGGCTGCAACCTCGTGGCATCTAAGCCTCTCCGCCAGGTCTTCTCCATAATAAAAGCTGAACGCTTCATACGGACTTTTTCCGTTCAGTTTCTTTCTCCGGTAGGAATTGATATGGTTCATCATCAGCTCTACGTCTGCCTGCGTCAGTTCATCAAAAGCTTCTTCCTTTCGGCAGGATCCTGCGTATAAATTCATGTCCCACCTCGATCTCTGCTTTCTGGTACGGCGCACTTGGATTGCAGTAATAGATCCTCGTCCTTTGAAATCCTTTTCCATCCGGTCCGTTCTCTATACACTTCGGATTGGAAAACTCACTTCCGTTATCCGTCAGGATGACCGGAAACAGCTTCCTAAAAATCCTGCCCTCCCAGCCGGTGGTACAGTTCATCATAAATATCTATCACTGACTTTGAGGTGTTCGCTTCCCGCAGGAACCCCAGCATCAGTGACACATTTACAAAATATATCGTCAGCAGGACTTTCCCTCCCTTGCTGCCGATCACGGAATCCATCTGCACCACTGCTGTGTCCGGATGCTGTTCCATATATACTTCGTAATCATGATAATTCCTTCCCACACGGCATCCACGGTCTACTTTCAGCTCCGGTTTTTTATATCTCGGACGGTACTTTACCTTTCTTGGCAGGTCTATGTTCCTGATATCAAACAGGCATCCATCCACGTAGTTGTAGAGGGTCTTTTCACTGCACATCAGTTCATCCTTATGTGTCAGGTAGATCTGATGGATAGACTGCCCCTGTTTTACCAACGGCACCAGGATTTCATTGAGTCTGGCGATTTCCCCTTCCGTAGCAAGGATCCCGCTTCGGGATTCCGATATCTTATCCGTCGCCTGTCTCTGGGCTCCCAGCGCATCGTACACAGTTTTTGTCAGCGTACACTTCTTTACTTCACTGCATCCGTTGCATACATATGGCGGTTTAAAGCGATGGGTACATATTTCTTCTTCATAATGCTCGCAGTAACGGTTGCATATGAGTTCACACTGTTTACAGACAGCTACCAGTGGATGCCTGCAGTCATTTGTCCCACATACTTTTTTCCTCTTACATGCTTTTCTGTACTTGCAGGTATTATGCGGGTAACTTCCATAACCGGTGTCCTGTTCGATGGAATAGTTCCTGATCTCCTTTGTGATGGTAGTCCTGTCCCTTCCCAGTTTCTCTCCAAGCTCTGTGAAAGTCATATGCTCCTTTAGTCCGCTTTCTATCTCCAGCCGGTCCTCATAATTTAAGAACTTTGCCATACTGTCTCCTTTCCCCGCCAGCTGCTGAAGTTCTGTTAAAAAACAGGAAGAACATTTCTGCTCTTCCTGCATTTGTATCGTCACTTTCACTGCTGTAATTTATTCTGTTTGTAATCAACTTTCCCCCTCACACGGGAATTTCAAAAAACTATTGAGGAAAGCATAAAGTTATTCTTATTATAAAAAACTCATGACCTATATTTCAGCTCAAGAAAACTCAACATATACTTCATATTTCATCTATTAAACGACGCATTGTTTTCTATATTTTTATTATAAATAACCAATATAACCGAACTAAAAGTAAAAAACATTTTCTTGCCCAAAACAGAAAAGTGGACGATTATTCTTTAACTGTGTAAAAAACAACCATCCACTAAAAACTCTGTCTATTCTTATTGTCTTAATTTGAATACCGAAACCATACCGCTAAGTGTTGTAGCCTGAGCTGTAAGTTCTTCACTCGTCGCTGATGTTTCCTGTGCCGCAGCCGAATTATTCTGAACAACTTCAGCAATTCTTTCTGCGGTTACCTCTACCTGTTCCATACTGTCTGCCTGTTCAATGGAAATTTCTTTTATTTTTTTCGCACTGTCTGCAATCGCTCCTGTATACCATCCACAACTTCTCTCAATGAAGTTGAGGCTTTCTCTGCATACATATTTCCATCTCCAACCTCATGAATAGCTGCTTCAATAAGTGCTTTTGAATCCACCGCTGATTTTGCACTCTGTTCTGCAAGGTTTCTGATCTGATCCGCAACAACAGCAAAACCTTTACCACAATGTCACAAGTGGTAAATTCAAAAAAGGTCAAACACCATCAAAGAAAGCTATCTTTCGTAGTGCTTTTTGCCCTATTTTCACCTTATTTTTTATTCATGTTTTTCTGTCTTGTATTGTTCGAGCGAGAGAATTGTAATATATTTTGTGAAGGTGCGAAATGGACTATATGACATTGAAAGTGGGTGCCGAGAAATAGGGCATGACATCTCACATGGTGTGTCGGCGGGCGTATTCCCGGCGCTGTGAAGATGGCTGGTGCTTGGCTGATTCCAAAAACTGCGGAGAATCCAACAGATCGGCGCTATAAGCCATTAGGAAAACCTTAATAATCTCATGTAAATCATAGAGAATGAAAACTTTATATCGGTTATACTTAATCAAATAGAGACTCAAAAAGTCCAGCTAATAAATGTCAATAGATAAATGAAAAATATTTTTCCTCTAAAAAAGGGTAGACTTTCCCCTTGGTGAAAATATTATTTTTCAAAAAGATATTGATTCGTTGGATTTGCAGTATTTTTTATGCGGCTATGTCGCATTTAGCAGCATTGTATTGTTTGATGTGCTCCTGTGGCGTAATGATTTCAAAAGACTTGCTATCTCTGAGTATTGCATAGATTATGTTGCGTACTTTATGGGAAACGGCACCCATTGCTACAAGCTTTGGTTTTGAACTGCATTTTTTTGAGGTAATAATCGCGAAGCACCGGATTCTTGGCAGCTCCTGTACGGGATGTACTGATACTTTGTAAAGTCAGTGTATGAATTACCCGTGCCGTAGATTTAATCGTATCAATAATCTCTAGTGAAAATATATATGCCCTCTTACGAACAATAACAAATTCTCTAGTGAAACTCAACAGGTACAAGGTAATACTTTTACAGAGTGGTTTTTAAACTTCCGGGACAATCTGCCCCGAAGTCCAAAGAAAAAATGTGTATCGTGCATATTGAATCTCTACATAGGAAGTTGTAAAATACATATATCGACAGCTACTTACTATTTTTTTTTGTGTATTTTGGGTAATAAGGGGGAATTTTTTATGTTTGATAGTTCTGATGTTCAATCTGTATTTTCAGGTAATATAGCCGAAGAATGGGAGAAAAAGTCACGCTATATTAACAGCCTTAACGGTAATGATAATATGATGATTCCTACAATCAAGAAATATATAACCTCAACATCAAAGATTTTGGAAGTTGGTTGTGGGACTGGAAAATTGTTAAGTCAGATTGACGCACTAACTTTTGGCATTGAATTAACTGGAGTTGAAATGAGTAGCGATATGCTCCAGCAAATAGATACATTAAGATTTAAAAATCCTGTTCGGTTAATAAATGATAGTGTAGAAAATTTTATTGATGACAATAAATATGACATTATCGTAATGAAACAGGTATTACATCATATTGTATCAAGAGAGCAAGTTTTTGAAAAAATTAGCTGGTTACTTAAATCCAAATGGAGTCATTATTATAATGACACCAAATGACGGTTATCCAGAAAAGCATTTTGCCGTTTAATCCTATTACAGATTTGTTAGGTAGAATTGATGATTCGATGATCTACGAGTATATAAAAGATTTGCCTTTACAAGTAGTCGAAATACAGCACGTTAATAGCCTTGCCACATTTAATTCACTATACGAGTATTTTATGTTTCTTTTATGCCATTGGTAGTTTACAGAAAATATTCAATTATAAAGGCGAATACGAATATGCACTAAAGCTAATTACTGTATTCAAAAAATCTATTTAGCAAAGAGGAAACTTTGTCAGTAGATTTTAATTATAGTTACATAACACTTAAAAAGAAATAAATTGTATGCCTTGTAGCAGAAAGGAGATATTATGAATTACTACAAAAAAGTAAAAAGTGCGTTTGATGATTGGGCAACTACATATGAAAGTGATGTTGTTCCTAAATTAGATTTAAGAGGATATAGCTATGATGAGTTAGCAAAGACAATACTTTCATATTATGACAAGTCTATGGATAAAAAATCTATCTTAGAATTAGGTGTAGGAACAGGAGTATTAGGAGAACGTGTAAAAAGTCTTGTGCCAAGCACAGAAATTGACGGCTTAGATATATCTTCGGAAATGTTGAAAAGATCAAAAGAAAAGGCAGTATATAATCATTTGTATTTAGGGAGTGCAGATGAACATTTATATACCGAACAATATGCTTTTGTATATTCAGCATTTATGTTCCATAGCGTAAAAGGGCAGGACATTCTTCTCTCAAAAATTGCAGAGTGTTTAGTCAACGGTGGAATGTTTATACTTGTGGATTTGATTCCAAATATGAAGATATTAGCTAATAACGCAGATTTTAATGCACATAGTATAAAGTATGAACATGGCGCCCCTGCTATGTATAAGACTTGTGCGGAAATGGTTGACTTAATCGAAAGTTCTCCTTTTGAACTTGTCGAATTGAAAAAATTAGGAATTAGTAAAGACTATAATCATTATTTATTCGCATTGAGAAAGGGGAAGTAAAAATGGAGCAGCTTTTAGAAAAAGTAAGATTATTACACATACAAAATGATTTTAAGAATAACGGTGGGGAAGATAAGTATTTTAGAATGGCGTTGCTTATGGAAGAATTAGGCGAGATTTGTGACGCTCTCACAAAGCAAAAACCTAATTTTAAAGAAGAACACGCCGATTTACTGATTTTGTTATTAGGAAATTGTGTGGCATACGATATTGATATTATTAAATTAACATCAGAAAAGTTAGATAGGCTTTTGAAAATGAAAGCGAGAACAGACGGAAACGGTCATAGCCGTTTGATTACTGAGTTGGAGGAGAAAGAATGAAAAAATTATGATAGCCGGAGCATGGGACGAAACAAAATGAAAACTTGTTGTCCTCAGCGTTTCAAATTGCTAAAGTTGCCGCCGAAAAAAACATATAATAATTACTGGCGGAGGAACAGGAATCCCTAATTCTGCTACGCATGGAGCATTAGCTGTAAACGGAATAAGTATTGCATATAGTAATGAGGGGCATTGTGAAGGCGGACATGAACCAGCTACTTTTCGCGTGGCGACTGAAATGGGTTGGGACGGGCGAAGTGTATTGGCTGTAAAGTCCAGCGACCTTCTTATTGTTATAGGTGGGTGTAATGGCACATTAAACGAAATAACCCTTGCATACCTTAATAATATACCTATATGGGTTTTGGAAGATAGCAGCGAAATGATTTGTCGTTTAAAAAATTTTCTATATGAGGGAAAATATATTGATAAACGGAAAAATGTTGAAATCGAGTTTTTTAATTCAGCGCAAAGTATGATTGAAAAACTCAATTCCAAAAATATTTTACAAAACTAGAGGAGAAAGAAATGATATTATCCGTGTCAAGGAGAACGGATATTCCGGGCTGCTATCCAGAATGGTTTATGAATCGGTTGCGTGACAAATATGTTATGACTAGGAATCCGATGAATTTTCATCAGGTTAGCCAGATAAATCTTTCGCCAGATTTTATTGAGTGTATTGTTTTTTTGGACTAAAAATGCAGTACCATTTATGGACTATTTAGAGGAATTAAATCGTATGGGATATATGTATATGTTCCAGTACACCATTACCCCATACGATAATACTCTTGAAAAGAATATATCTGATAAAAGCGACATTATAAAAAATGTATTGGAATTATCCGAAAAAATCGAAAAAAAACGAATCGTATGGAGATATGATCCTATTTTACTTAATGATACTTATACTGTAAATCGGCATATTGAACTATTTGAAGAAATGTGTAGTTTGTTATATACGGCAGTAAATCATGTTGTTATTAGCTTTATTGATTTATACCAGAAAAATAGAGGATATAGGTTATACGAATTAAGTACAGATGAAATAACACATCTTGCACAAGCGTTTGGAGAAATAGGCGCAAAGTATAAACTTCCGATAAAGACTTGTTGCGAAAATTATGATTTGACGAAATTTGGAATAACTAAAGGTGCTTGTATTGACAGTGTTCTATTAGAAGAAATCTGTAATCGCCCATTACTATTAAAAAAAGGCGACTGGACAAAAAAAAACTGTCTTTGTGCAGAAAGTGTTGATATAGGTGCTTATCATACCTGTTTGAATGGGTGCATATATTGCTATGCTACCGATTATAAACGACTGAAAACTAAACAAAAGTGTTATGATAAAAATAGTCAAATTCTATGCGACAAATTGGATTTTGGCAAAGATATTATAAAAGTACGCAAAATGAAAAAGTTATAAATTTAGAGGGAGAGGTGGAAAATGAAAGATAAAAGTTTAACGCGTGTTTCAGTCTTTCTTACCAGTCAAATAATCTCCTTATTTGGCTCTGCCATAGTGTCTTATTCTATTGTTTGGTATATAACACTAAAAACATCATCAACAATGGCTCTTGCAATATCTATAGTTTGTACTTATATGCCGCAGATTGTTATTTCTATGTTTTCAGGAACGTGGGGGGATAAATTCAACAAAAAAAATCTAATTATAATAGGCGATACGATTACTGGTATTTCTACATTGATACTAGCAATTTTATTTATAAATGGTTTTGATTCATTATACCTACTATACGGTGCTTGTGCGTTGAGATCGGTTGGTTCAGGAATACAAACACCATTAGAACACGCCTTTTTTTACCGCTGATTTGCCCTGAAGAAGAAAATTAACAAAAATAAATGGAATCTATGCTACTGCTTCATCAGCAATCAATATTTTATCTCCTGCTATGGCAGGTGTTTTATTAAATGTAATGGATTTTGGACATACCCTCTTTATTGACTGTATCACAGCACTATTGGCGATTATTGTACTATTAAAGCTAAAATATAAGAACACAATAAGTTCTAACAAGGATACAAGTACACTGTCTGATTTTTTTTGGAGGGAGTAAAATATTTCAAGCAGCACATTTTTCTTAGGAAGATTGATTTTATTTTATTTGCTTTTTTATTTCTTTATGTCAGCACCAGCTTTTTTAACGCCAGTATTGGTAAATCTTAAATTTAGCAGTAGTGTTAATGCTTTGGCAATCAATGAATTTGTATGGTCATTAGGAACTATGTTAGGCGGGATTTTGATTTGTTCTTTTAAAAGAGTTTAATAAACTAAAATTCATGGCAATATCAGCATTGCTTTTTGGAGGTTTTATTTGTCTTTTAGGGGCGTCAAATATTTTTTAGTATATATATTCTTTTTTATGCTATGCTCAGGAATATCTCTTCCTTTGTTCAATACATCAAATACTGTTTTAATACAAGAAAATGTAAAAAAAAAGAGATGTTAGGACGCGTTTTTGCTAACTTAAATATATTATCTACAATTTCTACGACAATAGGAATTACTGTTTTCGGAATAATAGGTAATACAATTTCCGTTGATATTCTTTTGATTTTAGTTGGAGCATTTATAGCAATATTGTCTATTTGGATATGGAAAATTTATCGTGAAAACAAAGTGTAGCACAAAAAACACTTCGAGCCATCCTGCCCCGAAGTGTTTTTTGTTACGAAATAAATTAGAAATTCAAGAAAAGAGATAGTCTACTATTTATCATGCAAAAAAGGTACTCGCTATAGAGCGTTTACGTTTTCCAAGCAAGTGTTCCGTAAATAAAAAATCCCCATCCCTCGTTAATTGAGAGATGGGGATTCACTATTATACAATAATTTCCGGTATTTCTCCGACAAAGTTATAAATGATTCTGACTTCCTGTACTTTCTGTCCGTCAATTTCTTGACTTCAATCGGCCTCCCAGATGGATGCCAATTTTTGGAAAACCACGTACCCGGAGAAGAAAACGGTGCTGGATTTTTTGCCCAGCCGCGTACTCGAATACCTATGACTGGTGGATGACCACATTACGTGATCTGGCGCCAGATGAGTGAGGAAGTGAGGTACCCAACCGTGCTCTTTGCGGTCCGTCGGTCACCGTAAGAAATGCATTGATAAAGCAATTCCATCGACGCTGCGCCGCCGGATACCCGGCCCTGTTCGTCCTCATAACACCTCGCGCGGGCACGATCAATCAATTCTCCGGAAACTCCCTTTCCATACAAGTTTACTTTTCAGCCGATACCACAAGCACGATCCTGACGCACCGTGACAAGACCGCGCGACGGGAGTCAATGAAGTGCTTCTCACGACTGATCATCGAAAACAACATTATTTTTCTTTCTGTCATTGATGGAAGACAGTGGTTACATTGCGCGAGTTGCATTTTTTATGGATAAACTTCTGCGAAAAAATCGGACTTTCCGGACGAAGCATTGTACCGATGTTAGTTGGATTTGGATGTACAGTTCCGGCGGTGATGTCGACCCGCACGCTGCCGAGTGAGAGAGACCGGAAGATGACGATTTTGCTGACCTCCGTTTATGAGCTGTACAGCAAAGCTTCCGATTTATGCATTTTTTACCAGCGCATTTTTCCTGGAGTATGGAGCACTCGTGATGTGTGCTTTGTATCTGACCGTGGAATTGTGATTGGGATCCTGGTTGCGTTGTTGTATCGGAAAACACTGTTCCGTGGAGAAGCGGTTCCCTTTGTAATGGAGCTTCCTAATTATCGTCTGCCGGGGCTGAAAAATGTTATGCAGCTTTTGTGGGAGAAAGCAAAAAGATTTCCTGCAGAAAGCATTTACCGTTATTTTTGTGGCAACCATCTGTATCTGGTTTTTACAGACCTTTGATCTGCATCTGAATATTGTGACAGATTCCAAAGACAGTATTCTTGCGATGATTTCAAACTGCCTGGTTCCAATTTTTGCACCGCTTGGACTGGGAGACTGGAGGATCTGTACTTCATTGATCAGCGGCGTTATGGCAAAGGAGAGCGTGATCTCAACTCTGAAATTTTATTTGGAGGAGCAGTAAAGGATGCATTGACACCGGTAGCGGCAGCTTCACTTCTGGTATTTAGTCTGTTGTACACGCCGTGTATTGCAGCAATTGCTTCCATTCGCCGGGAACTTGGACGAAAATGGGCAGTTGGCATGGTGATCTGGCAGTGTATGATCGCCTGGGTGGCAGCATTTGCGGTAAGGTGGCTGATGGTTTTATTTATGAGATAATGAAAATAGAGCAGAAAGTACTTGAAGGAATCGGAAAGATAGAATAAAATAATAACAAAAAAGGATTATTTATTTATGCTCAGACAAATGTGGAAAAAAGAGGGTTTGTTTTGTTCTGGCTGTGATTCTGGCAGTAATTGCTGTGACACCAATGGAGATGGAGCACACAGATGCAGCAATGGTACATTCGGTAACAGCATTGATGACGGGAAATCTGGTAAACAAGTCCAATGCGGACAAGCTGACTTACAGACAGCTGGAGACAAGCGCCTATGAGAGAAAACTGATTTCAAAAAGTGTGTATAATTACACGATGCAGCAGGTCCCGGCATTGTATGAGGGCAGGAACGTCATTAATGTGTCCGGTATGACCGGAAAAGCAAATACCAGTTATGTGGATGATGATGGTGTTGGTGAAAATGTCTCGTTTGTAAAATTTCAATGTAGAAAGAGCGGTAAATACCAGTTTACGGAAAGTGATTTTAAGGGAAAATCCAAGAATGAAGTGATCTATAATGATAACAATTATCTCATGTTTCTGCCAAAAAGAGTTAAAAAAAAAAGCGGGTATGAGATTTATGACCCATGGAACAGTACCTACTATCAGTTTCTTTCCAGAACTTTTGCAAGTGGTTATGGCAAAGTATGGTATGATGTCAACGCATCGAAAAAAAACTTACGAGAAGTGCGAAGCGTGCAATAAAAAATTCGGCAGGGTATACAAGCGCTATCCAGAGGGAACTGCAGAAGAAAAAAGACAGTATTTCCAGATACAGTATGGAATCTGAAAAAAATACGTATCGCTTAAAGAAAGGAAATACATATCTGCTTGTAATTTTACGCCGGATTCCTTCCGCTTCCGGAAAAAAAATAACAAACGGAAACAATTATTATAAGGAACAGTATCTTTCCGATATTCCATGGTCGTTCGATCTGAAAATTACTTATATGGATGAAAAAGCAGATTAGCAAAATTACCCTATTGTATTAGAAATCAGAACGTGGTACAATGCATAAGAATAGAAAAAAGCATTGACGGAACAAGTAGTGAAATTGAAACATACAGAGAGAACGGTAGATGGTGTGAGCCGTTTATGGAAAGATTTCATGAAGACCACTCCCCTGAGCTGTGCGCGAAAGAAGCGTCACCGTGTAGCTGCGTTATAAGCCAAAGAGTAAAAGAATTAAGGTGGAACCGTGTATAAAGCACCCTTAGATATGTTATGCATATCCGGGGGTGCTTTTTTATTTCCATACCAAAAAGAAGGAGAGTTAACGTAAAATGGTAAACTTTAAGGAAAAATGAAGAATTAAAAACACTGAATCATTCCTGTGCACATCTGATGGCACAGGCAATCAAAAGCATCTGTACCCACAGGCAAAAAATTCTGGGTTGAATCGGTTGTTGCAGAAGGATTCTACTATGATGTAGATCTTGGGGAAGATGTAATCCGTGATGAGGATATCGAAAAGATCGAAAAGGAAATGAAAAAGATTGCAAAATCCGGAAAGAAAATCATGCGACGTGAAGTTTCTAAGGCAGAGGCTATGGAAATGTTCAAGAATGATGAGTATAAGCTTGATCTGATTTCCAATCTGGAAGATGGAAATATTACCGTATATGATCAGGGCGATTTTTACGGATCTGTGCCGTGGACTCGCACGTAGACAATGTAAAAACTTTGCAGAAACTTCAAGCTGATCCGTCACTCTGGTGCATACTGGAAAGGTGACAGCAAAAACAAAGTGCTGCAGAGAATTTATGGTGTATGTTTCCCGACCGCAGAGGAGCTGGAGGCACACCTTAAGCTTTTAGAGGAAGCAAAGGAAAGAGATCACAGAAAAATCGGAAAGGACATGAACCTGTTTATGGTTGATGATCTGGTAGGCCGCGGACTTCCCATGTTCCTTCCCAAGGGTTATGTAATCTGGCAGGAACTGGAGAATTATATCAAGGATAAAGAGAGAAGACTCGGCTATCTGCATGTTATGACCCCCTGTGTCGGTACTGTGAATCTGTACAAGACTTCCGGTCACTGGGATCACTACAAGGAGAACATGTTCCCTCCCATGGAAGTAGAAGGAGAGGCCTTCGTACTGCGTCCCATGAACTGTCCTCATCATATGATGATCTATGCAAACCATATGCATTCTTATAAAAATCTGCCAATCCGTATCGGTGAGATTGCGCATGACTTCCGTTTTGAGGGGAGCGGAACGCTGAAAGGTATCGAAAGGGGAAGACATTTCTGCCAGAATGACGCCCACCTGTTCGTAACACCGGAGCAGATCGAGTCCGAGTTCTCCAAAGTAGTAGAACTGATCTTCAATACCTATAAAGATTTCGGAATCACCAATTATCGTTGTGTACTGTCTCTGCGTGATCCGGAAAACAAAGAAAAAGTATCATGATGATGATGAGATGTGGAATAAGGCAGAGGGATGCACTCCGCACGGTATTGAATGATCTGAAAATTGATTATACAGAGGAGATTGGTGAGGCTGCTTTCTATGGACCAAAGCTGGATGTAAACGTACAGCCTGCAGTCGGCAATGAGATCACACTTTTCTACCTGCCAGCTTGATTTCTGTCTCCCGGCAAAAATTCAATCTGTCTTATGTAGACCGTGATGGTGAGAAGAAGACACCGGTTGTTCTGCATCGTGCAATCCTTGGTTCCCCTCGATCGTTTCATGGCATATATTCTTGAGGAGACAAAGGGAAATCTGCCAACATGGCTGGCTCCGGTTCAGGTTCGTGTGATGCCGGTTAAGACAGACAACGAGGAACTGACTGCTTATGCAAAGGAAATCTGCGATGCATTAGAGGCAAAGGATGTCCGTGTAGAACCCGATGACAGATCCGGAGAAGCTTGGCTATCGTATGCGTGAAGGACAAAGGTGCAGAAGGTGCCGTATCTTCTGGTTGTCGGCTTCAATGAGAAAGAAGACAGAACCGTATCCTTCCGTCTGCATGGAGAAAAAGATACCACAGTTCTTCCACTGGATGAGTTTGTGGAGAAGCTTTGAGAATGAGATCAAAAATAAGCTGAGAACTCATATCGGGGCTCAAAAATAAATAAAAGCCGATTTGAAACAGTAAAAAATGCGCGCAGCAAAAAGTGGTGCCCCTTTTGCTGCGCGCTTTTTTGCAGAAAATATATTTTTACTTTCATGTTAGAAAGTCGTTGTATTCTGTTCAGAAACTTCCAACTTCCGATCAACTGGAATTCATGTATAACCATTGCCAGTCCAACTGCAAAGATAACACATCCGCAACCGGACTCGCATAAAAGAATTCCCTTAATTCCCCAGAAACGCGGGAAAAGCAAAAAGCAGAGGAAGCAGGAATAAAATCTGTCTTGTCAGAGAAAAGAAATGTTCCCTTTATATGCTTTTTCCCGATCGAACTGAAAAACGTCGAGGAAATGGCTGCATAAAAATTAAGCCATGTAAACAGCAGAAAAATCAGGAAATAGTTTACCACCGAAATCAAAATATTCTTTGCTTCCGCTGCCAAACACCGAGGATCCGTCGCGAAAAAATCTGAAACAGCAGAAAGGATACAATGGATACAATGGCACCGACCGTAATCGCCAGACGATACGATTCCTTTAACCTCGGTTGTACTGTTTTGCACCGTAGTTAAAAACTCTGGATCGGCTGGTTGCCCCAGACAGGCCGATAATCACGGAAAAGTAAAGCTGGCTGATCTCTCCAACAGGTAATCGGAATTGACCGTAAACGGACTGGGAAAATCGTAATGTTTAGTGTGTTGTTCATCGTCGGCCCGTCTCCCGGTGTCCGATATTCTCGATCTAATATTACCCATGAAATTTTTCGGAAGGACGAAAATAGTTTGCAGAGGTTCCAGAGCACACTGAACGAAAGCACAATTGA
>VOFK01001855.1_pt1 | contig 24117 bp, 33 predicted proteins | sample 5384121 | NCBI WGS metagenome assembly VOFK01 (sample SAMN12384730, study PRJNA508395) | human gut metagenome | isolation source: healthy gut J | host: Homo sapiens | reverse complement strand
TATTACGTATTGCTAAGCAATCGGCATTCCCGAATGGGTGGGGCCTTTTGCGGCGGCGTAACGCAAGGACGGCTACCGTTGATTGTATCGGCTATGATTCCTCAAAAATATGGACGGTTCGAGACGGTGAAAAGGACGGGGAGTCCTGGGACGTCTTTCTATGCATACCGCAATGATAAGAGCGGCGAGCTTCTGAAAACAATTTTGACTCGAAGAAGGTGCAGCGAATATGAGCGGGGAGCAAAAGCACAACACAATCGTGTGCGGACACTGCGGAAAGGAATACGACGAAGCGTTTTCCTATTGCCCGTACTGCGCGGAGCCGAAGCCGGAGCCGAGGCCGCAGGAAACCCGAGCTGACGCCGGAGGAGACGATACGGTATTATGACGCGAGAGAAACGGGCCTCTCTTCTCTTCGTCATAGCGATTCTTCCATCGATTCTGCTTGCGGACGTTGTCTGGTTTGTCGTCAACCTGCTCACGCCGCCGAACGGAAGAGATATGTACGAGCAGGCGAACGATCTCTTGCCGAACCATAACATAACGGTGCCGGTCGGTCTCGCTATTGCCATCGGCGTATCCCTTCTGTATGATTTCTACCAGACGAGGAAAAGCACGCGCAAAAAGCTGATTTCCATACAGTACGAGAAGGGATTCGAGATCCATCTGCCCGAAATGCGGCTGCCACGACATTGCGCTCGGCCGCAAGGGGCTATGATTGGAAAAAAAAGCGTACCGATACAGGAACGTAAAAGGCGGGCAATACTACGCCGGAATGGATTCGCGAAGGTGACGGCCAGGTGCCGAAAATGCGGGCATAAATGGGAAACAGAGTTCAAATGGATGCAATAAAATATAGTCCCCCCCCGAAAGACGAACCAACGCCTCTGCAAAGGGGGGCAACAGCGGGTTGCTTGCTTTTCCGAGCCGAAACGGATAGAATCGTCTCGAGGTGATGCTATGAATACCGAATCCATTTTTTTACAGGCTGCGAACGCAGAAGGGGCTTGTCGCAGGAGGCGCTTGCGGAGCAGGTCTACGTTACCCGACAGGCCGTGTCCCGCTGGGAAAAACGGAGAAACCGTCCCGAACACAGAAACGCTTCATACGGCTGTCCAAGCTGTTCGACGTTTCCATCAATACGCTTCTGGGGTCGCCCCGAAAGCTGTTCTGCCAATGCTGCGGGATGCCGCTGGACGACGCGTCCATCAGCAGAGAACCCGACGGCGCCTTCAACGAGGAATACTGCAAATGGTGCTATACGGACGGGGAATTTGCTTATAAAGTCTGGATGAGCTGACAGATTTCCTCGTCGGGCAGCTGTCGAACGAAAGCTGGCCGCCCGAGCAGGCACGCGCTTTTTTTGAAGCGCAGCTTCCGACCCTGAAGCACTGGCAGCGGCCCGAAAAAGAAAGTCGGGCGTGACAGGCCGGCCTAAAGCAAACAAGAGAGCGGCCTTTTTGCCTGCGGCGCACGGACGAATGCACAGCTCCCTGCGGGCGGTCCTTTTAGGGACCGCCCCGCGCAGCTTGTCAAGAAAGCTGTATTTTCAAATTCAAAAAGCGTGCACCCGCCTTTTCGAAAAGGCGGCGGGAGCGAAGGACAAGCCCGCCGGTCTCTTTTAAGAACGAAGAATTCCCCGAAAAGCGCGGGAGAAGCAGCGTTCTTGGTTCGGAAGGCAGGCCGTGTTTTGTGCGGCTTGTAATTTGCTTGGCCGTATTTTGTGCGGCTTATGATTTGCTTAGGCGTTTTTCGCCAGTCCTTGCAGGGCAATCCGCAAAGAATCCGCTCCGCAGGCGTTTTTCTATTCGTCGTCGGGACGGCGGTCAAGATAGGCGGCAAGGGCCTTGAAATCGTCCGTCTCGCGGACGCCGTCAAACGCGGGCGCGTTTAGCTTCTTCCGCCATGCCCGCCAAGTGAAAAGCCGCGGTTCAGCCAAGCCGACGTCCGTGTCCCGCAGCAGGGCGCTGCGCGGCCGCCGACCGTTCGCATACGCCTCTTCGGCCGCCTGCTCGCGGGCGGCCAGCTCCCGCAGCAGCCGCAGCGCCTCTGCGGGCTTCCCCGCTTTAGACATCGGCCGCCAGCGCATACAGATTGCCGCGCTCCCGAACATACAACACCGGAGGGACGGCCTCATCCCGAAACACCGCGCCCAGCCAATCCAAGGCGGCGGACAGGGTATGCCATGTCGTCGTTCTGCCCCAGCTCGGCATAGCAGCCGGCGAGCGCCGCAATCCCATCGAGCAGAGCCTCCGTCTGATACGCAAAGGCCTGCCGCCGGGCAGCGCTTTCCGCGCGGCGGTCGTTCCGAAAATGCGCAAGGACAGCCCGCATCGCATAAACGGTCATATCCGCCCGCACCGAACTGCTCCGCGTGCTCTTCTGCGGCTTCCGAATTGCCATACGCCGCATGCAGCAGCACCAGCAGCATATGCGCGCGCAGAACGTCGGCGGCGCTTCGGGCGTATCGGATGACCAGAGACGCATGCTTGACGCACTCGAGAGGTAGATTCGCCTGCCGTTTTCGCCGTCATAGCACGCGTTTTCGGGATAGGCCAGCGATGCGCCGGCCTCCAGCGCCTGCAAAAGCAGCGCCGGCTGACAGGGGTAGCGCTTCAGCCCCTCCAGCAGCGCCTGATAGCAGCGCAGCAGCCCGTCCCGATCGTTCGGGCCGTCGATAAGCCGATACGCGCTTCGGATGATTTCCTGCACTTCCCCGCCCTCGTCCCGACCCTCCAAGCCAAACAGGACGTCGGTGCGCACGCCGAACGCGTTCGCAAGCGGACGATCTGCGAGACGTCCGGCATCCCGGCGTCGGTTTCCCACTTGGAAACGGCCTGAAAGGTGACGCCGAGCCGTTCGGCCAGCGACTCCTGCGTGAGTCCGTGCTCTTTCCGCAGTCGTTTGATGATTTGTCCCATCGTCTCGTGCATATGGAATGCCTCCCTCTATCGGTTTCTTCCTCTATTTCCGCCTGCGGCAAAGCCGTGGACGAGAAGTAATATTATAATCGCATATCGGGCGTCCGAAAAAGAAGCGACCGAAAAGTGAATCCCGCTCTACGCAGCGTGGAATAGAAAAAAAAACGGCAAGGCATATCCGCCTTGCCGTTTTGCCGTTGTACAATCAAAGCACCTGCGTATAGGTCGTGACCTGCATCGGCTCTTTCAGAAATGCGCCCAGCGCGGGACAAATCTCGGTGAAATGGGGCGTGGCGTTGTGCGCTTCGACCGCCGCTTCATCCTTCCATTCCTCCAAAAGGCGACGCGTTCGGTGCATCGGCCGACGCATACAGCCCGTAGGAAACATTCCCCGCTTCGGCGCGCGACGCGGCGACCAGCCGCTCGGCCAGCCGGAGGAATTCTGTCCGGCAGCCGTCCCTGACGACGCCGGGAGGCTACGATTCGGATCATCCGGCAGCCCTCCTCACTTCGCGTTCTTCGAGCGGATATATTCGTCGATCGCGCGCGCGCTGGATTTGCCCGCGCCCATCGCAAGGATGACCGTCGCCGCGCCCGTGACCGCGTCGCCGCCGGCGAACACGCCCTCTCTCGAGGTCTGCCCGCTCGGCTCCTCGGCGACGATGCCGCCCCACTTCTGCGTTTCCAGCCCCTTGGTGGTGGATTTGATGAGCGGGTTCGGGCTGGTGCCGATGGACATAATGACCGCGTCCAGCTCGATGTCGAACGCGCTGTCCTTCACGGCGACCGGGCGGCGTCTGCCCGACGCGTCCGGCTCGCCCAGTTCCATCCTTTCGCAGCGGATGCCGGCGACGAAGCCGTTCTCGCCGCGCAGAATCTCGATCGGGTTCGTCAGCAGGCGGAACTCGATGCCCTCCTCCTTGGCGTGCTCGACCTCCTCCGCGCGCGCAGGCAGCTCGTCCGCGCCGCGGCGGTAAACGATATACACGTTGGCCGCGCCGAGCCGCTTCGCACAGCGCGCCGCGTCCATCGCGACGTTGCCGCCACCGACGACGGCGACGCGGTCGGCGCGCATAATCGGCGTTTTCGCTGCCCGGCTGATACGCCTTCATCAGATTGACGCGGGTGAGGAACTCGTTGGCCGAATACACGCCCTTTGAGGTTCTCGCCGGGATGTTGTTCATAAATTTAGGCAGACCGGCGCCCGAGCCGATAAAGACCGCCTCGAAGCCCGACGCGAACAGCTCGTCCACCGAGCGGGATTTCCCGACGACGACGTTGGTCTCGATCTTCACGCCGAGGCTGCGGGCGTCTCGACCTCGCGGGAGACGATGGCCTTCGGCAGCCGGAACTCGGGAATGCCGTAGACCAGCACGCCGCCCGGCAGGTGCAGCGCCTCGAACACGGTGACGTCGTACCCCATCCGCGCCAGCTCGCCCGCGCAGGTCAGCCCCGCAGGGGCCGGACCGATGACCGCGACGCGATGCCCGTTGGAAGCGGGGCGGACCGCCTCGGCCTTGCTGTGGGTATTGTGATAGTCGGCGACGAAGCGCTCCAGACGGCCGATGCCCACGCTTTCGCCCTTGATGGCGCGCACGCAATGCTTCTCGCACTGCGTCTCCTGCGGACATACGCGGCCGCAGACCGCCGGCAGCGAGGAGGATTCGGCGATGACCTGATTACGCGCCCTCGTAATCCTTTTTCGGCGACGCGCGCGATGAACGCGGGGATGTCGATGCCGACGGGACAGCCCTCGCGGCAGGGCTTATTCTTGCAGTGCAGGCAGCGGGCGGCTTCGTCGAGCGCCTGTTCCTCAGTATAGCCGAGGGCGACCTCATCAAAATTGCCGTTGCGCACATCCGCGGGCTGCGCCGGCATCTCGTTCTTTTTTCAGACTCATATTCGGCATAGCGTTTATACCCCCTTGAACAGATTGCAGTGCGCTTCGCGGCGCTCGGCCTCTTGCGGCTTATACATCGTAAGCCTGTCCATCGCCTCGTTGAAATCGACCTGATGGCCGTCGAAATCCGGGCCCGTCGACGCAGGCGAACTTCATCTCGCCGCCCACGGTCAGGCGGCAGCAGCCGCACATTCCCGTACCGTCGATCATAATGGGGTTCATGCTGATCATCGTCTTTACGCCGAACTCCTTCGTCAGCGCGCAGACAAACTTCATCATGATCAGCGGACCGATGGCGATGACCTCGTCGTACTGCTCGCCGGCCTCCAGCAGCCTGCGCAGCGCGTCCGTGACCAGCCCCTTCTCGCCGTAGGAGCCGTCGTCCGTCATGACGAAATAGCGGTCGGACACGGCCTTGAACTCGTCCTCAAAATCAGCAGGTCGTGGCTGCGGAAGCCGACGATGGTGTGTACCTCGCAGCCGGAGGCCGCCAGCTTCTTGGCGACGGGATACGCGATGGCGCAGCCCACGCCGCCGCCGACGACGCAGACCCTTTTCAGCCCCTCGGTATGCGAGGGTACGCCGAGCGGCCCGACGAAGTCGCAGACCGACTCGCCCGCCTCGAGCGTGTTGAGCACCGCGGTGGTCGCGCCGACAATTTGGAAAATGATCGTAACGCTGCCCTTTTTCGCGGTCGAAGTCCGCCACGGTCAGCGGGATGCGCTCGCTGTCCGCCTGCGGACGCAGGATGATGAACTGGCCCGGCTCGGCCTTCGCTCGCGGCGACCTCGGGTGCGAGGATTTCCATCCGCGTGACGGTCGGGTTCACTCTTACGCAGGATTTTATACATACGGATTCAGTCCTTTCGATCAATCGGCTTTCATTATATATCGCCGTACCGCCGCAAAGTCAACCGCGGCAGACATATAAATTATTTATGGAGCCATATCGCGCCCAGCCTTGCCGGCGGCAGCGTGAGGAAGGTCTTTTGTTGCTGGTGAACGAGACGGCCTGCTCGTCGCCGTCCGAGCGTTTTCGGCCTTCGTGATCTGCGCCTCGAAGCCGAGGGTGATATATTTCAGTTCGTCGCTCTCCGAAGCATACAGCAGCACATAGGCGTCGCCGTTCTGATACAGGCGGGCGGACAGCCCGTCGTCGCAGGAGACGATGCCGTTCGTGTCGCGGAACGCAAAGCCGGCCAGCGCGGGGCGGACCCGCTTCGCCAGCAGCAGCACGCTCTTAAGGTATTTCCACTGCGCGGGGTCGTTGAAGAAGGAGTTGTCCTCCTCCAGATCATAGATCCAGAAATAGCAGTTGTTGATATAGGTGCGGTTGATCATCTCGGTCGAGCGCTTGCCGATATGCTCGGGACGCATCACGTTGCCGCGGCTGGGGTAAACCATATCCACCAGCGTCTGTTCGGGGTTGGCGTAGCGGTAAAGCTCGGGATACGCGCCCGAAGTAGTACGAGAAGGTGGAGACAAGCTGCCCGTCCACCAGACCGCCGTACAGATCCGAGCAGCCCCTCGATCATAATGTTCAGCGGCCGGCCGGCCTTCGTTTGCAGCTTTCCGGCCTCCTCAAGCAGCTTTCTGTACCCCGACGTCCAGTCATACAGCCCATGCCCGTGCCGGCGGTCATGGCAGACGCGCGGCGCCGCCATCGCAAGCTGGTCGAGATACACCCGTCCGCGCCCAACTCGACGAGATAGCGGATGGCGTCCAGCAAATGCTTCTGCCAGACCTCGCTCGACGCGCACATCGTGTTGAAGGCGAAGCGTATCGTCGCCGTATAATTCGTCGTACGGCTTGCCGTCGGCTTTTGATGGCGCTCCCTCGTCGCGCAGCGTCTGCAAATGGGCGAATTTTCGGTTGCACAGCCGCGTATTGATATAAAAGGAAACGAACACGCCCCCCGCTCATGCGCCTTTGTCCAGCGCCTCGCGCAGGTCGTCCGCGCTGCCCAGCTCGGGGTCGGCGCGGTAATCCGGGAAGCCGTTGTCGAACCCGTCGGTATGCCAGCCGGAAATCAGCAAATGGTCGCCGCCCTGCTCCGACGCGGTGTCGGCCAGCACGGGATGTCGGCAAAGGTATGGACCACGCCGCCGTTCTGGTATTTGAAGTCATAATGCGCGCAGACGGCGATGCTGTCGCCGAACCCAGCCGTGGTCGCGCGGCGCATCGGGCGCCGGACGGGAGGACTTGTAAATCTCCGCGCCCCTCATACCAGCTTCCGCCGTGCAGCGCCAGCGTGATGCCGTCCATCGAAAAGTCGCCGCCGTCGCTTTCGACCTTCTTGACGAAAGCGAAGTTCATGCCCGGGCTTTTTTGCCGAAGGTGGAGACCGAAAGCGAGCAGATGCCGTTGGTCTTGTTCATCCCGAAATACATCCCGCAGTTATCGGAATAATAATCGGTCCACGGCATCGACAGCGGGCCGGAATACAGGTTGTTCAGCTCGTACAGGCCGGCCGCGTTCGTTCCGGTGCAGATGCCGTCGATCAGGTAGCAGTAGCGGTACTGCTGCCAGCGCCAGTAAATCTTTTTCGGCGCCTTTTTCGAGATAGGCGACCGGGTTGCGCAGCTTTCAGCCCGGCATTGTACGGATAGACGAGCGTATCGTCCTCGTAGCTTTCGCCGTGGAACACACCGTTGATGCAGGGGAAGCGGCATTCGTCGATGCGGCTGGAGCTGCGGTTCTGCACGTCGATGGAAAATTCCAGCCGCGAGCTCGGCAGACAGCGGATTTCGACGGTGACGGTGATGTCGAAGAAGCGGACGCCGTCGGTCAGCATCGGGTACACAATCGTAATGGAGGATGCACCCTCCCGCACTTCGGGCGCGAGCGCGGGCGTTTTCTTGATTTCCGTATTGGAGGGCGCCGTCAGCGTAAGGCCGCCGATGGTCAGTGCAAAGGGGTTGGGCAGTGTATAGGAGGAATTTTTGATGAGGTTGTCCCCGCTGTTTTCGTCCACCAGCGACAGAAGCTCGCCGTTCTGGCTGTCCACCGCGACGGTGAGCGAGCCGGCCGTTTTCTTGATTCTGCTTTTTTATACATGAAAGCCATCCTTCCTTTCTGAGCGCCCGGGGCGGTTTTCGCAGCCGCGGCCCGGCGCGCGGATACAGGCGTTTTTGCTCACTCTCTATTTTACACTATTTTTTCCATAATTTCAACCGCAAATTGCGTTTTTGAATAACTTTATCCCGCAGGCGGCAATACTCGAACGACAACAAAGCATTTTCAGAAAGGCGTGGTGGCTTTATGCTGCATCAAATGCTGCTTTCCCGGCTGATTGCCGCGGCGAGCGCGCTCATTTTTTCCGTCCTGTCGTTCGTCGCGCCGCCGCAGCGTCGCGGACGAGGGACGGTCGTGCGCGTGGGTTTGTGCTTCGGCGAGACGGCGAAGCGCAGGCGTCACGGTGCGCGCGTCGGGCGGCTTTTACGCTCGGACGCGCCGAAGAGACGGCTGGACGGCGCTGCTGACGACCGAATGCGAGACGATTGTCGTCTCACGCCGACTCGCGCGTCCGGTGACGGGCAATTCGCGCTACAAGAACGCTTCGGCCGCGGCCGAAGCCGCCGCGCAGAGCGGCGGGACGGTGCTATACGAAAACGGGGCCTACGCCGTGGCGGAAGGGCTGTCCCCCGCCGACGCGGGAGCCGCTGTTCGTCGTGGCGGACGAAAGCGGGAAGCCGCTGTTCCTGTACGTCGGCGAGGAAGCGCTCACGCTCGCAGCCGGCGCGGCAATCGAATTTCCCCGCCGACGAAACGCGCTGTACAGCTACCGCGGGGCGCGTCGAGTGCATTCCCCGACGGGACGCGCTTCACAGTCGTCAACGCCGTCGGGCTGGAGGACGTCAAGGGCGTGCTGCCGTGGGAAATCGGGGCGAACGAGGCGACGAGACGACAAAGCCTTCGCCGTGCTGACCCGCACCGCGCCGCTGTCGGGCAGCAAGCCGGCGCATCTGGAGCGCGGGTTTGACGTCTGCAACCGGCACCTGCTGGCTGGTTTACCGCGGGCACGCACCGACGCGCGGCTGGAACGGCTGGCGGACGAGACGGCCAGCGAGGTGCGACCTACGGGGCCGTCCGCCGTCGTTAACGCGTGCCACACGACCAGCGGCGGCGCGACCTGCTGCTGTCCGAGGCGTGGGGCGGCGACGACTGCCCACCTGCGCTCGGTCGATATCGGCGAGCCTTACGAGGAAGCGGCCGACGGCGTATGGTCGGAATACCTCACGATGCGCGAGCTGTCCGAGCGGCTGCGCGCCCTACGGCGGCGTGTTTGCCGCGCTTACGGGCGCCGTGACCGAGCTGCGCGTAACGGCGACCGACTGCTACGGCAGCGGCTTCGTCACCGAGCTGACCGCCGCCGACAGCGAGGGGAACACGGCGGTTCTGCGCTATTCCGCGCCCCATCCGGCAGGCACTCGGGCTGAAAAGCGCCAACTTTACCCTCACGCCGGTTATGCTGCGCGCCGTCCGAACGGAAAGCGTCTACCAGGCCGGCGTGCGCATCGACGGAAAAGGCCACGGCCACGGCGTGGGGACTCAGCGGCACGGGCGCCGCCTATCTGAGCGAGTCGCTCGGCTACGATTACACGCGCATCCTTGCGGCCTATTTCCCCGGTACGGCGCTGAAAACACAAGGATAACAGACTTTTTAACAATTGGAAAATTTTTTGCATATCGATTTACAAACCGATTTTTTGTGGTGTATAATGGCTTTGAACTTACGTTAAGAATCGGGTGCGGTACATGCGGCAGAGGACCTCCAAACTATTATATCGTTTTCAGCGTCGGCGTTCTCGCAGCCACGCTCCTGCTCACGGTATTCCGCATCGTGGTGATGATCCGATACATGCAAATCAACACCGTCGGCATCGATTATTACCGCACAGCGCAGCACGTGACCGTGTTCGACGCCGCTGCGGCGGCGGTGTGCGCGGTTTGCGTGTTTTTTTCGGTTCGGATGGGCAGAAAAACGTGCAGACGGCTGGAGTTTGACGCGTCCGGCGTGATTTTCACCCTCGGCGCTGGTCGGCTTCATGCTGCTGTCGATGGGGCTGTATCTCAGCTACCGCTTATTTTGCGGCGCCCGCAGCGATTTCCGCGGGCGAGATGGTTTCCCGTCGTGCTGGCGATGCTGGCCTCGATCCCCTTTTTCTATTATTCGTCCAAGCAGGTCGTCCCCGTTTCCACGCCCTGCGCGCTGCTGGCGCTGCTTCCCGTGCTGCTGGCCGGCGCGCGGCTGATTGTGGATTATTCGGCGCAGAAGGACTATCCCACCTCCGCCATCAGCGTCTACCATATCCTTTTTCGCTGGTGGCGCTGTCGCTGTTTTTCCTCAACGAAGGAAAAATTTGCCGTCGGCAAGGGGGCAGTCCCGCCTCCTATCTGCTGTTCGGCTCGCTGTCGGTGGTGCTGCTGCTGGTGCATGCGCTGCCCTCGATCCTGCTTTCGGCCTTCTGGGTCCTGCCGCTGAACGATATGGACCTGTTCTCCGCCGTGGACATCGCCTGCGCCGCTTACATTCTCGTGCGCATGGCGTCGCTGCGGCCCGCAGGCGCCGAAGGCGCGCAATAAAGGAACACGCATCGGCCTCGCCCGAATGTCGGACGGCGGGGCCGGTTTTTCTTCGACTTCTCTCAACAAAAAGAAAGGTTGTCTTGCAATGCCTTTATCCATCGCCATCGACGGACCCTCCGCTTCGGGCAAAAGCACGCTGGCAAAGGCGCTGGCGGAAAAATACGGGTTCATCTACATCGACACCGGCGCGCTCTACCGCACCGTCGGACTGTATGTGCACGAACTGTGTCTGTCCAGTCAGGACGCGGAGGCGATCGTCGCCGCGCTGCCCGAAATACATATCGAAATGCAGCTCCGCGACGGCCGCGGCGAGGTCTACCTCAACGGCCGCCCGGTCGGCGACGAAATCCGCACGCCCGTCTGTTCTCTGTACGCCTCCGACGTTTCGAAGCTGCCGGAGGTGCGCGCCTTCCTCCTTTCGCTGCAGCGCGACATCGCGGCCAAGCACAACGTCGTGATGGACGGGCGCGACATCGGCACCGTCATTCTCCCCGACGCAGACGTCAAGCTCTTTATGTCCGCCTCGGACGAGGAGGCGGGCCAGACGCCGCTGGCGCGAGCTGAACGACAAGGGCATCCGCACGACGCTCAGCGAAGTGATGACCGAAATGCGCTCGCGCGACGAGAACGACAAAAACCGCGCCATTGCGCCGGCTGTACCCGCGCCGGACGCGCTGCCGCTCGACAACACGGGCATGACCGCAGCCGAGACGGTCGCCGCCGCCGACAGACTGATTCGCGACCGGCTCGGCGACAAGCTGCTCCAGGCCGAAGCATGCCTATGAACAAAGCCTACCGCTTCTTCAAGCTGCTGCTGAAGCGTCCCTTCCAGTGGCTGTACAGGACGACCGTCATCGGCGCGGAAAACGAGCCGGCGGCGCCCTATATCGCCTGCGCCAACCACACCTCCTTCGCCGACCCGTTTTTAGAGGGGCTGGCGCTCCGCGAGCAGGTCTCCTACATCGCCAAGGCGTCGCTGCAGCGCTTCAGGATCATCCGCTGGTTTTTCAAAACCGTGGGCGTCATCCCCATCCATCGCGATGAAAGCGACGTGGCGGCAATCCGCACAAGCGTGAACGCGCTGCGCGAGGGCCGCACCGTCGGCATCTATCCGCAGGGTACCCGCATTCCTACCGCGCGCCCGAGCCGAACGCGGCGATGGGCGGTCTGGGCCTGCTGGCGACGATGTCCCACTGTCCTGTCCTGCCGATCGCCATCGTGACAAAGGCGCACAAGCCCAAGCTGCTGCGCAAAACGCTCGTCGTCATCGGCAAGCCGCTGACCGAGGCCGATTTCCGCCGGCTGGGCGACAATCCGCGCAAGCCCGAAATCGCCGCGTTCTGCTTCTCCGAGGTGGCGAGGCTGTACGAGGAGGCATACGCGACGCTATGAGCCGAATCATCGTTGCCGCGCACGCCTCGTTCTGCCCCCGGCGTGCGGCGGGCCGTCACGCTGCTCGAGCAGGCGGCGGCGCACGGGGGCGAGGGCATTTACTGTCTGGGCGAAATCATCCACAACCGGCAGTTCAACGACTCGGTGCGTCAAAAGGGCGTGCGCATCCTTTCCGAATCCGAACTGGACGCGCTCCCCGCCGACGCACACTATCTTCATCCGCACGCACGGCGTGGAACGGCAGACCTACGAGCGGCTTGCCGCCGGCGGGTATGCCTGTACCGACGCGACCTGTCCCTATGTTCGGAAAATCCACGAGATCGTTTCCTCGGCCGGGCCGGACGCCGCCGTCGTCATCCTCGGCGACGAAACGCACCCCGAGGTGGTCGGCATTCGCAGCTTTGCGGGCGAACGGGCGTATATCTGCGGTTCCGCGGCGGAGGCGGCAGAGGTCCTTCCCCGCACGTCTGGCGGCAGATGCGCCGGCAATCGCCGTCGCGCAAACCACCTTCGACGTCGGCGAATGGAAAAAAATTTTGTGAATTCTTCAAAAACCTATATACAAACGCAAAAATTTTTGATACAATATGCAAAGTGACCGAAGAACGGCAGAAAGAGGTCGTCCGGCTCGCGCAGACGAGCGACGGCATGCTGGTCGTCGGCGGCGCACACAGTTCCAACACGCAGAAGCTGTACGCGCTGGCGGCTGCCGTCTGCCCGACGGTCCGGCACATCGAAGACGCGTGCCAGCTCACGGAGGAGGAACTGCGCCGCTTTTCGGTCTGCAAAAACAATCGCGATAGCCGCGGGGCTTCAACGCCGCCGGGCATTATACAGGAGGTAAAAAAACGTATGGCAGAAAACCTTAGAGAAGAGTGCAGCTTTGAGGAGCTTCTCGAACAGTCTTTCAAAACCTTAAATACAGGGGAAAGGGTCACGGGCGTCATACTGGCGGTGAATCCCGCTGAGATCAAGGTCGATCTCGGCACAAAGCACACGGGCATTCTGCCGTATGACGAGATCACGACTGAGAGCGGCGTCGTGCTCGCCGACGAGTATCATGTCGGCGATCCGATCGAGGTGGTGTGTACGAAGTTCAACGACTCCGAGGGCACCGTCCTCCTGTCCAAGAAGCGGCTGGACATCAGCAAGCACCTCGCAGAGATTCAGGCGGCGGTCGAGAGCGGCGAAACGCTCAACGGCACCGTCAAGGAGATCACCCGCGGCGGCGTGGTCGTGCAGGTCAAGACCGCGAGCGTGTTCGTACCCGCCTCGCAGTGCGGCCTGCCGAAGGACGCGGATTTGTCCGAGCTGAAGAACAAGAAGGTGCCGCTGAAGATTCTCGAGTACAACGAGCAGCGCCGCCGCGCCGTCGGCTCCATCCGCAACGCGCTCCGCGCGCAGCACAAGCAGGAGGTCGAGGCGTTCTACGCCACGCTGGAGCCGGGCCAGAAGTTCAAGGGCACCGTTCGCTCGCTGACGAGCTTCGGCGCGTTCGTCAACATAGGCCCGGTGGACGGTATGATCCACATCACCGAGCTGTCGTGGGGCCGGCTGAAGCAGCCCTCCGAGGTGCTCAAGGTCGGTCAGACGGTAGACGTGTTCATCAAGGCGGTCGACCCGGAGAAGAAGCGCATCTCGCTCGGCTACAAAACCGAGGAGAACAACCCGTGGAACATCTTCCTCAAGACCTACAACGTCGGCGACGTCATCACCGTCACCGTCGTGTCGCTGATGCCGTTCGGCGCGTTTGCCGAGATTATGCCCGGCGTGGACGGACTGATCCACAACTCGCAGATTTCGGACAAAATGGTTTCCAACCCCGCGTCGGTGCTCAAAGTCGGCGACAAGGTCGAGGTGAAGATCATCGCCGTGGACGCGGACAAGAACCGCATCAGCCTTTCCATCCGCGCCGCCGCCGACCCCGACTATGTCGCGCCCGAGCCGCCCAAGGCGAAGAAGCGCCCGCCGAAAAGGCCGAGGAAGCGCCGGCGGAGACTGCTGCGGAAGAGGCCGAAGAAGCGCCGACCGAAGCGGCTGACGAAGCGTAAAAGCACAAAAGACAGGGACGGCCTGCGGGCCGTCCCCGCACAAAGAAGCCCAATGGAAAGCGGCTGCTTGCCATTGGGCTTTTTCGTTGTTTTTCCACGGTGCCGGACATCGGCTTTCCCCAAACAGGGCCTTGACGACGCAAGCCGAGGCTAAACGCCGCTTCATAAGCGGGAAAAGGCATATCGCCCGCTTATTTCGTCAGAAGCACCGCCGGAAGCGCACCATTTTCCTTTCGGAAAACCGGCCGGCTTCGCGCGTGTCGGAAATAACCCCGCCCACGACGCCTGCGCTTGAGGCGCATGCACGCAAGCCGCCATATCGGGCTTCTTTCCGGCCTTCCTGCGCGGCGGGCGCGCCGCCGCGCAGTTCGGGAACTGACGGCCGTCCTTAACCGCCGCCGATTTTTCTTCGTTCGCCGAAGCCCATACAGCACCCCGCAAGTCCGCGCCTGCCGCGAAGCAAGCGTCCGCGCCCTGTGCTGCGGACACGCGCAGGACCGGCAAAAAGCGGTCGGCCTGTCGGCTGCGGCATAGCCGGCCGCAACGCCGCGGCACAAGCGCTGGTTCCGAAACGGAAGCGGGCCGTTCCCGCGCCATACGGGAAAAGCCGGAGCAAACCGGCCGCCGCGCTGCTCGCACGCAGCGGGCAGCCGGCCGTTGGCCGCGGCCAACGGCCGGCTGCGCAGCGACGCGTCCAAACGGCTATACCGCAAATGCGAAACACTCGGAGAACGATGCCCGACACATCCTGCCGCCGAAGCCGTAAAGCCCACGCGGCGCGGAAAAGCTCCCTCTTCTACACGGCAGGGCCAAAAGCGCAAAAAAGGAGCCTGCGCACCGCAGAATTCTGCGGCGGCACAAGCCCCTTTTATCTGTCGCCCGCTTTGGCCGTGGCTTCTACGAACGAAAACCCTGCTTCGGCAGGTCGGTGCACTCTCCGCGTCTTTTGCGCTTCCAACGTCCGCTCGGCAAGGTGACAAAAGCAGCTTGCGGCGGGAGGCCTGCGTTCCCGAGCACGGAAGGCATGCTCCAATTCGTAAATGTAGGTTTTTAACATAGAGCAGCACGAACCAAGCAGAACGAACACACTGTTAGTATATGCCGGATCGAAACCGTTGATACGAGCTTTTCGACAAAAAGCGTTTGATTTTCCGCGCGTCACGCGGCTCAGTCGTCGGCTTCGTCCTCGTCGTCGTCCAGATCGATCTCGCACTCGAACTCCTCTTCAAACGCGGCGACCGCCCGGTCGAATTCATCATCGTCGTCGATCGTGACCAGCAGCTCGCTGCCGTCTTCGTCCGTCGTGACCTTGAGCAGCACATACTCGTCGTCCTCGTTTTCGGCAGGCACGAGCGCGACGTAGGTCACGTCGTCGATCTCCACGCTGCCGAGCAGCTCGAACGCGCTTTCGTTGCCGTCCTCGTCCACAAGGTTGAACAGTCCGTTTTCAAAATCCAGATTTTCTTCCATAATCGCAGCCAATCCTTTCCGAGAAGCCGAGCGGGCCGATTTTTCGCGCCGCCGCCTCTTCCCGGCCGTTTCCGGCCGTGCTTCGGTTCTCTGTAAGGACATTCTACTACAAATATGCCGGATTGTCAAGAGATTTTTCACACCCTTCTTCGCGCCGATGCGTCAAGGCGCGACATTTTATCCGGGAAAGCTGTCCGAATATTATGTAAACGCTTGACACGCGAAGCGGAAAATAGTATAATATTCGTGAAAGCGGAGGGATACTGCAAATGGCGTCTACGCCCTTGTTCTTTGTCACCCGGGACAGCATAGAAAACGACCGCGTCGTCATCACGGGCGCGGACGCGTCGCACATCGTGCGCGTGCTACGGCTGCGCGAGGGCGCGCCGCTTCTGGTGTCCGACATGCAGCGGAACGAATACACCGTCACCATCACCTGCGCAAGCCCGCAGCGCGTGGAGTGCGCGATTCTTTCCCAGCGCGTCGCCGACACGGAAAGCCCGTACCGCATCACGCTGTATCAGGCGTTTCCGAAGGCGGACAAGCTGGAGCTTGTCGTGCAGAAGGCCGTGGAACTGGGAGCCGCCGAGGTGGTGCCCGTCCTGAGCGAGCGCTGCGTCTCGCGTCCCGACGCAAAATCGATGGAAAACCGGCTGACGCGACTGAACCGCATCGCCCGCGCGGCCGCAGAGCAGTCGGGGCGCGGCGTGCTGCCGGCCGTTTCCCCGCCCGTTCCGTTTCCGCAGATGCTCGAAGGGCTTCTGGCGGCGGACTTGGGCTTTGCCTGCTACGAGGGCGAGCGCGAATACAAGCTGCGCGACCTGCTGGCCGACGTCCCGCAGCCGCGCACGATCGCCTTTTTTATCGGGCCGGAGGGCGGCATCTCCGAGCCGGAGCTGGAGCTGCTTCGCCGGCACGGTCTGCCCGCCGTGTCGCTCGGCAGGCGGATTCTGCGCACCGAAACCGCAGGGCTGTACGTCCTGTCGGCCATCAGCGCCATTTTGGAGTGAAGGCGGCGGGGCACCCGAACCGCTTCCGGCGCGCTTCGATTCCGTCGGGCGTTTTTCCCGTCCGGCGTTTTCTGCATTCCTCCGGGCTGCTTTCCCCCGTTCGGCGTTTTCTGCCCGCATCCGCCCAGCCTCCCGCGATCGAGGGCGCGCGTCTTTGGGGCGGCGGTTGTGCGGCTTTGCGCTTTTTTTTTTGCAGCTTGACAGCCGGCGCGCCGCCGATTTGACAATTCGCGGGCTTTTCTTTGATAAAAAAGAAAAACTTTTTATGAATTTCGCACGGCGATTCACTTGAAATTGGGTATATTTTATTGTAAAATAAGGGGTAATCGGATAAGACCTCGAATGCGCCCGCAGCGGTCGGCGGCCGGCGCGCCGCATCATTTCGGAAAGGATTGAGCGAGTATGTCAAACAAACTGTTCCAAAGCCTTATCTATCAGATGAAAGAAGAGCTTGACAGCACCGTCGGCGTGATCGACGACAAGGGCGTCATCATTGCCTGCAGCCAGCTTACCCGCATCGGCGAGACCGACAAGCTGGTGTTTGAGGCGGTCTCCTATTCCACGAGCGCGGTCGTGTACAACGGGTACACCTATAAGCCGTTCGGCACGCACGGGAAGGCGGAGTATGTCGTTTTCGTCGAGGGCACGGGGGACGACGCCAAGCACATCGCCGGTCTGCTGACCGTTTCTCTCTCCAGCGTCAAGGCGCTGTACGACGAGAAATACGACAAAGCGAACTTTATCAAAAACATCATTCTCGATAACATCCTTCCGAGCGACATTTATCTGAAGGCCAAAGAGCTGCATCTGGACAGCGAGGTCAACCGCGTCGTTTACCTGATCCGATTCCACAATCACAACAGCGACGCCGTTCCGTTTGAAATCATTCAGAATATGTTCCCCGACAAGAGCCGCGACTACGTCATCAGCGTGGGCGAAAACGACATCGTGCTCGTCAAGGAACTGAAAACCGCGCAGGAGACCAAGAGCATCGAGGCCAACGCGAAGAGCATCGTCGACACCGTGTCCGGCGAATTTTATCTGAAGGTCACCGTCGGCATCGGCTCGGTGGTCAGCAGCATCAAGGAGTTGGCGCACTCGTTCAAGGACGCGCAGGTCGCGCTGGAGGTCGGCAAGGTGTTCGACACCGAGAAGACGACCATCAACTACGAAAGCCTCGGCATCGCGCGGCTGATTTACCAGCTTCCCACGACGCTTTGCGAAATGTTCCTCTCCGAGGTGTTCCGCCGCGGGTCGCTCGAATCGCTCGACCGCGAAACGCTGATGACCATTCAGGCCTTTTCGACAACAACCTGAACGTTTCCGAAACGAGCAGAAAGCTGTTCGTCCACCGCAATACGCTCGTTTACCGCCTGGAGAAGATCAAGAAGATCACCGGCCTCGATCTGCGTGAATTCGACCACGCCATCACCTTCAAGGTCGCTTTAATGGTTAAAAAATATGTCATCTCAAAACCCACCATCTACTAAAAAGTCCGCCGCGCGCTACGACATCACTTTCGAGGACGTCTGCATGATGTACCCGAACGGCAACGAGGCGCTCAAGGACGTCAATCTGACCATCCGGCAGGGCGAGTTCGTATTCATCGTCGGCCGCAGCGGCGCGGGAAAAACCACGCTGACCAAGCTGCTTCTGTGCGAGGAACGCGTTTCGTCCGGCAGGCTGCACATCGGCCCGTATAAGCTGGAGAAGCTGCCGCGCCGGCGCATCCCCCTATCTTCGGCGCAAAATGGGCGTCGTGTTTCAGGACTTCCGGCTGTTCGACAACAAGACCGCGTACGAAAAACATCGCCTTCGCGCTGCGCGTGACCGGCGAAGGCAAAAACTCATACAAAAAGCGCGTCCCCCTATTTTTCTCAACATCGTGGGCCTGCGCGACAAGGCGGCCAGCTATCCGACCGAGCTTTCGGGCGGCAGCAGCGCATCGCCTACGCGCGCGCGCTGGTCAACAATCCCCTACATCGTCATTGCGGACGAGCCGACGGGCAACATCGACCCGGAAATGAGCCGGGAGCTGCTGGACATGCTCGTGACCATCAACGGTCTGGGCAAACGGTCATCGTCGTCACCCACGAAAAAGAGCTGGTCGACCGCTACAAAAAGCGCGTCGTCACCATCGAGGACGGCCGCATCGTCAGCGACAGGATCGGAGGCAGTTACGATGAAGAGACTGAGTAACTTCTTTTACCTCGTTTCACAGGGCGTCAAAAGCGTGTTCAAGAACGCGGTGATGTCGGTCGCTTCGCTGCTGACGCTGCTCTCCCCTGCCTGCTGGTGCTCGGCTCGTTCTATATGATCATCGACAACATCGGCGAAAACGCGAAAATGACGGACAAGCTCAATCAGCTTGTCGTCACGCTTGACAAGTCGCTGACCGACGAGCAGATCGAAGAAGTCAAGCAGAGCGTGGCCGGCTTGGACAACATTCTGTCCTGGACCTATAAGTCCAAGGAGGAAACGCTGGAGCAGCTGCGCGAAAACGGCGTGGAAATCGTGTCCAACGTAACGGACGAGACCAACCCGCTGCCGAACACCATTGAGGTCACCTTCGCCGATGGGCGAGCGCCAACACGCTCGTCTACCAACTGGAAAAGCTGGAGGGCGTAACCGAGGTGTCGGACAAGCTGAGGTCGCGCAGAACATCGACCGGGTCAAAAACGGCCTGACCGTCGTCGCCGTGGTGCTGATGGGCATTCTGCTGCTGGTCTCGCTCTTCGTGATTATGAACACTATCAAGCTGACGGTTTTTGCCCGCCGCGAGGAAATCGATATTATGCGCTACGTCGGTTCGACGGGCTTCTTCGTCACGATGCCGTTCATCACCGAGGGCGCTTTCATCGGGCTGCTGGCCGCAGCGGCGGCTTTCGGGCTGCAATACTATATTTACACCTATGTTTTTGTGGACATCTTGTCCGATTTCGGTATTTTTATGAATACGTTCTGGCACTATGCGCCGCTGCTGGCGGTCGCGTTTGCCGCCGTAGGACTGTTTACGGGCGTCATCGCCTCCGGCCTGAGCGTGAAGCGCTATTCGCATGCGCTGACGCGCCCGCCGCCGTATAACCGTGGAAAGGAACGAATACGATGAACAAAGCTCTCTCTCATAAGCTGCCGGCCCTGCTGATCGCATTCTGCCTGCTGCTGATCTGCCTGCTTACGGCCCTGCCGACGGATGTGCTGGCCGATACCACCATCGAGGCGGACCAGCAGGAGCTCAACGATCTCGAAGCCCAGCGCAAGGCGTATGTCATGCAGCAGCTCGAAGCGCTTCAGGCGCAGATCAACGCCTCGAAGAACGAGGAGAAGACGCTGCTGGCCGAAAAGAGCGAGCTGGAGCAGGAAATCACGCTGCTGGACAGCTCCATCGAGACCAACGAAACGCTGATGGAGCAGTACCGTTTCCAGATCGAAAGCAACGAGATTGCGCTCGACGCGCTGGAGCAAGAGCTGGCCGACGAGATGGAAATCTACGGGCAGGTGCTTTGCTACTACGCCAAGTACGGCGAAGCGAGCACGTTTGAAATCCTGTTTTCGTCGAAAAGTTTTTCGGATTTTCTTACAAGACTTGACAATGTCGGCTTCATTTTAGAGTATAATAATACCATCGTCGATGACATCACGCGCACGACGCAGGACATCGAGACCGCCAAGGCGCAGAACGAAGCCTATCTCGCGCAATGCACTGCGCTGTCCGAGGAGCTGGCCGTCAACCGGGCTGCCTACGACGAGCGGACGGCGGAACTGGAGTCGCTGCTTTCCGACCTGTCGGACGAGCAGCTCAAAACGCAGTCCGACATCGAGAAGCTGAAGGCGGAGGACGACCGCATTCTGCAGTCCATCCAGCAGCTTCAGGAGCAGATCGACAGCAAGGAGAAAGCTTTACGCCCAGCGGAAGCGGCTTTATTCGTGGCCGTTCGCCGCGAACGTCACAAGCAGCCTGTACATCTCCAGCCGTTCGAGTGGCGCACCAATCCCGTCACCAATCGTCCGGAGCTGCACAAGGGATCGACATCCCCGCCCCCGTACGGCACGCCGATTCAGGCGGTGATGGACGGCGTCGTGATCGAGAGCGGCTATTCCGCCAGCGGCTACGGCAACTACGTCATCATTTATCACGGCAACGGCATGTCCACGATGTACGCGCATTGCAGCAAGCGGCTTGTGAATACCGGCGCCAAGGTGCTGCAGAATCAGGTCATCGCCCGCGTCGGCTCCACCGGCCAATCGACCGGCAACCACCTCCACATTGCATTCATCAAGGATTCTACATATTATAACCCGGCCGATTTTCTGCCGGCTGATATGCTCAACAAAATCAATACGCGCGGCTTGAACCTGCACTCGCTGGCAAGCTACACGCCGTAAGCGGCAAAACGAAATAGGAAAGGAAACGCGGACGGAAACCGTCTGCGTTGTTATGAGTTATGAAAAAATCGCAAGCTCAGCCTGACAGCGGTTCTGCTGATCGTTTTTCTTCGCGTGTCTGGTCACGTTTATGACCACGTTCGTCCTGCTGCGTTCCTCCTATGAGGCCAAGCTCGGCGGCGACATCGTCAGCGCGGGCGATGAAAGCGAAAGCGGCATCGACTTCGACAAGCTGCTGGAGGTGGACGCGTATGTGCGCGCTAATTTCATCGGCACGGTCGATTACGAAAAAGCCATGCAGTATATGCTGGACGGCTATATGTACGCTCTCGGCGATAAATACTCGGTTTACCACACGGCCGAGGAAATGCAGGAATTGACGAATGAGAGCAACGGCGACTTGGTGGGCATCGGCGTGCGCGCGTCATGATGGACGACGAAACGGGCGGCATCCGCATTCTGAACGTGATGATGACTCCCCCGCGCTCGAGGCGGGCCTGCAGGTGGGCGACGTCATCGTCAAGGTCGGCGACTTAGAGGTGACGGCCGATACCTACAACACGGCGGTCAACGACGTCGCCGGCGAGGCCGGAACCGAGCTGACGGTTACAATCCTGCGGAACGGCGAGACGTTCGAGCGGACGCTGACGCGCCGGCTCGTCCGCAGCGAAGCCGTATTTCTGGAAATGCAGGAAAACCATACGGCGCTCATCCGCATCTACGAGTTCACCGGCAACGCGGCGGACGACTTCATCGCCGCGATGGAGGAAGCGCAGAAGGCCGGCGCGACGGGCTATGTGTTCGACGTGCGCAACAACCCGGGCGGCGATCTGGGCGTGATCGTCAGGATTCTCGACTATCTGCTGCCCGAGGGACCGATTGTCCGCATCATAGACGCCTCCGGCGAGGTGGTGCATACCTATACGTCGGACGAAAGCGAGATTCAGGCGCCGATGGTCGTGCTGATCAACGAAAACACCGCCTCAGCCGCGGAGCTGTTCACCTCTGCCCTGCTGGACTACGACAAATGCGTAACCGTCGGACAGACGACCTACGGCAAGGGCGTGATGCAGAACATCATCACCCCTGCCCGACGGCTCGGGCATCCGGCTGACGACGCACTATTATAACCCGCCCTACTCGGACAACTACAACGGCGTCGGCATCCCCGCAGACTACGAATTGGAAATGGCGTCCAGCGCAATTGCGGACCCCGCTCTGGACACGCAGCTACAAAAGCGCTTTCCCCTGCTCGCGCGCAGCGAAGGCAGCAATTAGAGCAAAAGGAGTTTTTGGTATTTATGGCAAAGCAGATTTTTGTATCCAAGGACGGTTATCTGAAACTGCAAAACGAGCTGGAGCATTTGAAAACGGTCAAAAACGCGCCGAGATCGCGCAGGCGATCAAAAAAGCGCGTTCGTTCGGCGACCTCTCCGAGAACAGCGAATACGACGAGGCGAAAACGAGCAGGCCGAAATCGAGACGAAAATCGCGCAGCTGGAAGAGACAATCAAAAACGCCACCGTTCTCGACGATACGCAGCTCAAGACCGACAAGGTCTCCGTCGGCAACAAGGTGCGCATCTATAACGTGCTCGACGACGCCGAGCAGGAGTTTTCCATCGTCGGCTCGACCGAGGCCGACCCGTTTGCCAACAAAATTTCGGACGACTCGCCGCTCGGCAAGGCGCTCATCGGTTCCCGCGAAGGCGACACGATCACCGTCGAGGCGCCGGTCGGCATTCTGAAATACACCATCATCGAAATCGCAAAATAATTTTTTCTCCCACGGCGAAATAAAAGCAAAGGAATTGCATATATGGCAGAAGACAGAACGGCGCCCGCCGCCGAAACCGAAGAGAATCTGAGCGACATCCTGCGCATCCGCCGGGAAAAGCTCGCCGAGCTGCGCGCGAACGGCAAGGACCCGTTCGTCATCCGCAGATTTGACAAAACGCACGACTTCAAAACCATCCGCGACGCGTTCGACACGCTTGAGGGCGGCGACGTGACCGTCGCCGGCCGCATCCTGTCCCGCCGCGATATGGGCAAGGCCAACTTCATCGACCTTGTCGACGAAAGCGGCAAAAATGCAGGTTTACATCAAATCCGACGACATCGGCGCCGACGCGTTTGCGGAATACCGCAAGTGGGACATCGGCGACATCGTCGGCGTGAAGGGCTTTGTGTTCCGCACCCGACGGGGCGAGATTTCCATCCACACCAAGGAGATTACGCTGCTGTCGAAGTCGCTTCTCCCCCCTGCCCGAAAAAATGGCACGGGCTGAAGGATCAGGATTTGCGCTACCGCCAGCGCTACGTCGATCTGATCGTCAACCCCGAGGTGCGCGACAGCTTCGTCAAGCGCTCGCGCATCATCGCCGAAATCCGCAGCCAGCTATCTCAACGAGCGCGGATTTCTGGAGGTGGAAACGCCGATCCTGCACAACATGTGCCGGCGGCGCCAATGCGCGCCCTTCATCACGCATCATAATTCGCTCAACATCGACCTCTACCTCCGCATCGCGCTGGAGCTGCATCTCAAGCGGCTGATCGTCGGCGGCTTCGAGAAGGTGTACGAGCTGGGCCGCGTGTTCCGCAACGAGGGTATGGACACGCGCCACAACCCTGAATTCACGCTGCTGGAACTGTATCAGGCATATACCGATTACAACGGGATTATGGATCTGACCGAGGACCTCATCCGCACGGTCGCGCGAAACGTCCTCGGCACCGAGGTCGTAACCTGCGGCGACGTCGAAATCGACCTTTCCAAGCCGTTTGCGCGGCTTTCGATGGTGGACGCCGTCAAAGCGCTACGCGGACGTTGACTTTTCCGCCGTGCAGACCGACGACGAAGCGAAGGCGCTCGCCAAGGCGCACCATATCGAATTCGAGGCCGCGGCACAAGAAGGGCGACATCCTGAACCTGTTCTTTGACGAATATTGTGAGGAAAAGCTCGTGCAGCCCACCTTCCTGATGAACCATCCGGTGGAAATTTCACCGCTGGCAAAAAGATGCCCGAAAAATCCGGCCTACACCGAACGCTTCGAGCTGTTCATCGTCGGCCGCGAGCACGCCAACGCGTTTTCCGAGCTGAACGATCCCATCGACCAGCGCGCCCGCTTTGAAGCGCAGGCGGCGCTCAAGCGCTTGCGGCGACGAGGAAGCCAACGACGTGGACGAGGATTTCCTGACCGCGCTGGAGTACGGTATGCCGCCCACGGGCGGGCTGGGCATCGGCATCGACCGTCTGGTCATGCTCTCACCGGCGAGCCGTCCATCCGCGACGTGCTGCTCTTCCCCCGGACAATGAAGCCGCTCGGACTTGACAAGAAGGGTTCCGCGAAGCTGCCCTGCGGAGGTTACCAGATTCCGGTCGGGGAGGAAAAATCGAT
>VOFK01003429.1_pt1 | contig 24118 bp, 23 predicted proteins | sample 5384121 | NCBI WGS metagenome assembly VOFK01 (sample SAMN12384730, study PRJNA508395) | human gut metagenome | isolation source: healthy gut J | host: Homo sapiens | reverse complement strand
GAGTATTCCTTCCCATCTTCAAAGGTCAGAGAGACAGGCGTCTTGGGTTCGGTCTGTGGCTACGATAACTAATACCTTCACCACAGCTTTATGAAATTGCATTTTCATCTCAAACGGTTTCTCCCTTCCGTCGACAGTCGTTACTGATACATAAGTCCGGGCATGGTCACCAACTGCCTGCCGTCATCGGGGATCTTTAAGTCGCCCATAAGAATGGCATAGGAAATGGCGCGTTTGCCAAATCTCCTTCGGATGTCCTCGACAGCGTCCTCCAGAAGAATACGGCGATCCCGTTTCTGATGATCCACGAACATAGAGAGTTGCTCTGCATCTTTCTGCGATACCAAATCAATACCGCGGATCGTGACAGCTCGAATTGGTTTATCCCACCGATACCGCTCCATAAGAAGATGAAAGCCCGCTCCGGCGATTTCGTTGGGGAGCTGCGTTCTGAATGGGAGCTTACACTGGTACTGTGAGCCATACAGGTCATTTGTCCGGATGGAGACTTGAACACCACACGCCATCAACTCATGAACACGGAGCCGATGCCCGACATCCTGGCTCAATTCCAGCATAACGCGAAACACATCTTCCGGCGTTTGCAGGTCAGCAGTACAGGTGATGCCGTGCCCGATGGACTTGACGGGGCTGACAAAGTCCTTGTGCATAACACGAGAGATATCCGTTCCATTTGCATACGTCCAGAGCTTAAGACCATTGATCCCCAGCATATGCCGCAGTGTATCCGGAGAAGTCTTTGCCAAATCCCCGATGGTGTGGATTCCGTATTGAGCCAGCTTATTTTCTGTGGCTTTGCCCACATACAGCAGCTCTGCAGCATCAAGAGGCCAGATTATTTCTTTGAAGTTGTCCCGTTTGATTTCGGTGATTGCATCCGGCTTTCGCATGTCTGACCCGAGTTTGGCAAAAATCTTGTTGAATGACACACCGATGCTGACCGTCAGGCCAAGCTTCTCTTTTGTTGTCCGCCGGATTGCCTCGGCGATCTCCATGCCCGTTCCGCAGACACCAGAACCGGTCACATCAAGCCAGCACTCATCCATGCCATACGGTTCAACAAGATCCGTATATCGGTGGTAAATTTGACGGGCCAGCTTAGAATACTTGAGGTACTGATCGTACTGGGGCGGCACAACGACCAGTCCTGGGCAAAGCTGCCGAGCTTCCCAATTCACCATGCCCGTTTTCACTCCGGCTTTCTTGGCCAAGTCTGATTTGGCCAAGACAATACCATGACGTTCTTCGGTTGATCCGCACACCGCGACAGGCTTTCCTTTGAGCTCTGGGTTAAGCATCATTTCAACGGATGCGTAGAAGGAGTTCATGTCGCTGTGCAGAATGACACGCTCGTTATCCATGTGTTTTCACCTCTTATCTTGCTCGTGTGCTTTTATGATAAGCAGATTATTTATCTATGTCAATGTCGCATTTGTAGAGTAATAGTCAATTTTCTATTGACAGCGAGTCTTTTCCACTATATACTGAAGCCATAAACAGAAAAGGCGGTTGCTATTATGAGTAAGAGCAAAGCTAAAATTCTTTCTCTCCCGATAACGAATCACGCGAACTATAATGCAGAGACAGAGCGTCAGGAAAATGTTATTGGGGTCCGCATTGATGAAGCACGGCGCAAAGCTGGCCTCAGCCTCGTCGATTTCAGCGCACTTTTGCGGCAGTATGGGGTAACGATGTCCCCCAGCGGCATCAATAAGTGGGCAAAGGGCAGTGCTTTACCAAACGCCTATCAGCTGGTGGCTGTCTGTCATGCGCTTGATCTGGATGTGGATGTTTCTTATTTTTGCAGCAGTCATACACCGGCACTCAATGATGCAGGCTTGGCAAAAGTCAGGGAGTACAAGGATGACCTGATTGCGTCGGGGAAGTATAAGCCGCAGCCAAAGGTGGTCAGCATTCTCAAGTACATAGAGATGCCTGTGAGTAATCTTGCGGTATCCGCTGGTACCGGCGAATTCCTCGAGGAGGGCAACTTTGAGATGGTCAGCTTCCCTGAGAAGTCAGTTCCAAAGGGTGCTGATTTTGGTGTACGGGTTTCCGGCGATAGTATGGAGCCTGTTTATCATGACGGTCAGATCGTCTGGGTCGAGGAGTGCGAGACCTTGGCCGTTGGAGAGGTCGGCATCTTTGTCTATGATGGCGATGGCTACTTGAAGGTATACAGTGAGCAGGAGCCAAGTGAACAACAAAAGGACGCATTCACTGACAGCTATGGTTGCCTTCACATGCAACCTGTGATGCTGTCCTATAATCAGGCATACGCGCCCAAGGTGATCCTGCCAGATTCGAGATTCCAAGTTATAGGCAGGGTTCTTTGAGTGCAGAATATTGGACTACATTCCCTTTAGAATTGATGGCGGGATAGGATGTAGAAAGGCGGGGATTATATGGATACGATAGCAAGGGTGATGGAGTTGGCCGATGAGCGTAACCTCTCTCTTTTCAAGCTATCTCAGTTGTGTGATGTATCATATTCAACCTTAAAGAATGCTGAGATGCGCGGAAGTCAGTTGGGCGTTCCCACGATTGAGCGCATCTGCGTTGCGCTGGGAGTCACATTGAGCGATAAGGTAAAATAACTTGCGCAAATTGAAAATCGCATAAAAGAAGACATAGCTTGCAGGCTCTGGTAGAATGAAGTTACCACACACCATTCAAAAAAGGAGACAGCAAACTATGTCCGAGAAAATTGTACAGCTGAATGAGGAAATTATCAAGGGCAAATCAAGGAATTGGTTCGCGGCAGCGTAGAAGAAACCCTGAACGAGCTGCTGGAAAAGGAGGCGGAGTCGCTGACGCAGGCGGCCCGCTATGAGCGCAGCGAGGCCCGTCAGGGCTACCGCAGCGGACACTATGACCGAAACCTTACCACGACCTCCGGTGACGTTACGCTCCACGTCCCCCGGCTCAAGGGCGTGTCCTTCAAGACTGCCATCATCGAGCGGTATCGCCGCCGGGAGAGCAGCGTGGAGGAGGCCCTCATCGAGATGTACCTGGCGGGTGTCTCCGCGCGCCGTGTGGAGGACATCACGGAGGCACTGTGGGGCAGCAAGATCTCGCCCGCTACCATCAGTGAGCTGAACAAGAAAAAGCCTACGTCCACATCGAGGACTGGCGGAACCGCCCTGCGGGGGCGGGCGCTATCCATACGTCTAAACGTGGACGGCATCTACCTGCGCCGCAACTGGGGCGGAGAGTACGAAAAAATGTGGCGATTCTGGTGGCAATCGCCGTAAATGAGGATGGTTTTCGTGAGGTTCTGGGAGCTGCCGAGGGAATGAAGGAGGACAAGGCCAGCTGGGTCAGCTTCTTCCAGTGGCTCCGCGGACGCGGCTTGACGGTGTAAAAAAGCTCATCGTCGGCGACAAGTGCATGGGAATGCTGGAGGCCGTGGGTGAGGTGTTCCCGGATGCCAAATACCAGCGCTGCACGGTGCATTTCTACCGCAATGTTTTCTCTGCTGTGCCTAAATCCAAGGTCAAAATTGTGGCAAAAATGCTCAAGGCGATCCACGCGCAGGAGAGTAAGAAAGCCTCCCGTGAGAAGGCGAAAGCCGTGGTCGCCGAGCTGCGCGCCATGAAACTGAAGGAGGCTGCCAAGAAGGTCGAGGACGGCATTGAGGAGACACTGACTTACTGCGATTTTCCCAGCGAACACTGGACCCGCATCCGTACCAACAACGTGATCGAGCGGCTGAACCGGGAGATCCGCCGCCGGACCCGCGTGGTGGGGACATTCCCCGATGGCAACTCCGCCCTGATGCTGGTCTGCGCGAGGCTACGCCATGTGGCGGGCACCCAGTGGGGCTGCAAGAAATATATGAATATGAAGCACTTGGAGGCGGCTCTGGACGACACCTCTATTGCCGGCTGACTTCACTCAGCCGGAGCCTGCAAATAAATTTGCGCATAAATCTTGACGGGACCCATTGAGCGACTTTTTTGCCGAGTCGGGAACTTGACACATCGACGGCGTCACCGAATATGAAGACAGATAATGAAAATCACCGAGCATTGCCTGTGAAGGCATTGCTCGGTGATTTCTTCGATTAATTCATAGAGATTGCTTGGTGCAGCTTTAGCAGTTAGTTTTGATTCTACAGATTTAGAAGCTGCAAGTCTAACTTCGTGTTGTCAATGTAGTGCCGGTACATCATTTCCGCAGGCAGCAATCGCACCTGAATGTCCTGCAGTCCCAGTTCACTTAGCATGGAAAGGGATGCAGTTCCTTTTTCGACTATTTCAGCAGAAGAAGTCGGCATGAGGAAGCAGTTCCGCACTGCGCCGATCTGATGTGCTTCCACAAACGGCTGATAGGCCAACTGGTACAAATACTGCTTGGTGATGGACTCGATACCGGGCTGACCACGCAGCTTTTTGTTATGCTCCAATTGGATGTTATAGTATTTGGCATCAAAAATAACAAACTGATAGTTCCCATCGACATTAACAATGGAAATAAGGTCTGGGATGAGCGTATCCTCGGCCTGCTTTACAAACAACTCACTGTTTGGAGCAGTCCCAGACCACTGCGGTTTATCAATCAAATCAATGAGTTTCTTATGCCGCATATCGCGGTATTGCTCGGCCAACGGTACAGGCAGTCGCAGTCCGCCGATTGGCTTCTGCAACTGGTTGTCCATTACTTCCGCACAGACCTTTTCCCATACCAGATTGAAGCTGTTCGTTCCGAACATACTGAAGCAGTCCAGATCGTCCAGTGCGCTGCTGTTTGCTATGTAGGCATACAGCGTTTTCAGCAGAAGCTGTTTGCGGGTATTGAACTGGGCATTGAGTTCTTTGGCAATGCGTTCCAGGACATACTCTTTGTCACCGAAATCCTCAATATGCTCATCGGAAATATCGACACCCATAATATCGAACAAATCCAACAGGTCGGCATCTCGTAATTCCTCCGTGCATCGAGTAAGGATACACTCATGCAGGCGTTTGAAGAAATCAAAATCGTCATTCACACGCTTCATAGTCAGCAATACTGGGTAATATGGCCGGTTGTTGCTTAAGAGAGTGAATGTTTCGTTGATGGTCTTATCCCAAAGGATGTCACCGGACCCGTTGGATTCGATGATGTCCTGTGTGTTGGTATAGGCACCATACTCAAAATAATCCTGGAGGAGGAACAGCATAACAGCCAACATATTAAATGCGCTGCTGTCACTCGTATCGTTGTACATACGAATGATCTGTTCCTTGGAATTGTACTTTTCCAGAACCTTCAGCACTCGTTTCAGTTCTGCTTTGGGAGTAGTGGCATCAAGCAGATATTTCGGATAGCATTTCAGCACACGCCCCTCAATTGTAATTACACCTACAAAAGTGAATACATAGAGATATTCGTTTTCACCGACCTCAACATCAGCGATTTCGATGTCCTCATCCAACAAATCGGTGAGATCCTTCTGTGTGTCATTTGCTTTTACGGCCTTCAGAACGCCATATTCTTTCAGACGCTTCAGAATGCGGACAGTCTTTTCCTCGGAGCAATGAAACTCTTTAACCAGGTCTTCCTGGGTATAGCGTTTTTGTTCTCGTAAAAATACTGAAATCATTCTCCATCATCCTCTGGGACATTATCAATAAACTGGCTACTGATTCCTTCGCAGAAAATGTAAACACCCTTGGTGTCAAATTCTCTGCAAATCTTGGAATACTGGTTCTTTGCCTTCTCATCGCAGCCGCCGAACAGAGTAATGCGCTTCTGCTTTGCGGCATCATCGAACAGGTACATAATGACCTTGTTCTTAAATATACGGGTAAAGACGGCAGGGTCAATCATTTCACCCTCCGGCAGATTTTTCTTGGAGATGAAATACGGGCCCATCAGCTTATCCTCGTTCACCTTATAAGTGAGCAGCTCATTGTTGATGGCTTTGCGGAGAGCATTCCACTCCACAACACGGCGATAATCGCCTTGACCGAGGACAACCTTTTTGCCCACAATTCCGGCTTCACTGTCATCGATGCCCAAATAGGTGAAGTCCCATCTGCGCTTAAAAGCGGTATCCATCGGGAATACGCCCTGGTCAGCACTGTTCATGGTAGCCCAGATGAACATATTGTCTGGAATGCGGATTTCAGCGTAATCGTCGGGGTTGCCGCCGAGTTCTTCTGCCAGATACTTTTTGATGTCCTCGGATGCCTGGATCGGATATTCACTAACCTCGTCATCACCACGGTCAAGCAACTGGAATACGTCACCGAACACAGCAGCAACATTGGCACGATTGATTTCCTCGATCACAAGTAGGAAAGGCTTGGGGGCATCAGTTCTGCTGTTCTGAAGGGCTTTTACATAGGTTCGCATAAACGGACCAGGCACATAAGAATATGTGATTGCGTCCTTGCCATCGCTGTCCTTGCAGGGCACCGGCTTATATGTACCGACAAAATTGGCGTAGGAATAATCTGGGTGGAAAGTCACTCGCTCGTATTCGCCACCATCTGTAAGCAGGTCATCCTTTTCATGGTTCAGAGTAAAGCTCTTACCAGTGCCAGGAGCGCCGAAAAGGATACGGTTACGAGGAAATTCACTCTGATAGCCTGTATTGAATTTAATTTCCTGCATTAGTGCAAAAATCCAATCTATTAATGGCTTTCTTGCATCCTCTCTGTCGGGTCTCCATTCTGAGGAAACAAAATATTCATTTTCGGCGATGATATACTTTTCGGAATAGTAGCGGGCATTGCCGTTAGCATCCTTGCGCTGCTCATCGTCCGGTTGGTTAGGATTCACACACAAGAGAATGCCATTAAGCGAGTTGTGGCGGAACAAAACTGCACATTGCTCTTTGTCCTGGAGTGTTTCAAGAGATTTATCTGTGAACAAGCCGTGCGTTTTCATGAAATCAAGGCATGAAAGTATAAATTCTTGGTTGTCCTTATCCATCCACTCCTGACGAAGAGCATCAAAATCAATCGTTGGAGCTGTAGTGGGAGTTGTGAGATATACCTTAGGTTCCAACTGATGGAATACAGACACTCTGTCGGCATAATGTCTCAAAGCATCTGCATCAATTGCTGTTACAGCATTGTTGTGGACAGAAATGTTTGAAATAAGGTTTTCTGCAAGGGCAGATTTCAAAATACGCAAAGAGCCCTTTGCCTCCTTGTCACCAGAGATATCCACGGCATCGGTATGGGACAAGACGGCTTTATACACACTTTCTAGGTTAAACACTACACCTACTTCGTTGTCGATCAGCTTGTAGTATGCTGACTCCGAAATGATGGTCAGAAAACGAATAATATTACGTTCTTTTTCATTATCAGCATTCAGATCAAAGCCAAGCCACGAAAAAAAGACTTTGAGGTAATCAGCATCATCACCACAGACAGCGTCGAGCAGATCCATATTGAGCGTAAACCACACTCTTTTAGGGAAACGTGAACCGCCCGTTCTTTCAGCACTATTAGGCCTACCATCAGAAAATCTGATTTTTGCAACTTTCCATACAAGTTCAAAAGCAACCGACAATGCTTCAAGCTGCGCTTTGAACATCAGATTGTTGTTCGTCTTATCCCGGAATTGCTCTAATGTCACCACGCCAGAAATCTCATGAAGTCTCTGATACAGTGCTTCTTCGATATCTGTTCGCAGTACAATTGCGTCCCCTTGTGCAGTTGCATACTCTAACTCGGATGGGCGGCCCATCTCTCGCCACATGAGGAAGAGCAATGCGAGCGTTGGTTTTACGGACGGAAGAGAAGATTTGATTCCCAGTTTTAAGTCTACTTGGTCATATACAGGAGCAGATTCTGGCCTGATCATAATTCATTGTCCTCCATATCTTTTTTTATCACCGTCGCAATGGCATTGGCCAGACGTGGTGGAACTGCATTTCCGACCTGCTTCATTTGTGAGCTCTTCGTCCCAATGAATACAAAGCTGTCAGGGAATGACTGGATACGCGCCGCCTCGCGAACAGTAATAGCTCGATTTAGATAAGGGTGTGTGAAACGTCCAGAAGATGGCGTATCGAATCTGGTTGTAATAGTAACGGAAATATCATCTTTTATCATTCTGGACCAAGTACCACTATAAATAGATTTTGTCAGATGCTCGTCAGGTAGAACTTCCTTTCCACAGTTAGGAGGAATAAGAGCCAGTCTTTCCAATGCCAGTTTGGAATGCTTGGTAGCAACATGATTATGAAGTACGTACATGTTTCCACGCAGAGATTTTGCATAGTCGCTGACGGGAAGGTCAGCGTATTGTTGTTCTTCTTGGCCCTCACCAGATTTAAGATAAGCTAAATCACCAATTGCATCCCAAATGGTTACTCGCTGCTCTGCTTTTACAGGTAAAGCCGGCGCTTCGCCATCTCTTTTACCAATAATAACTGCACGCCGTCTGTTTTGGGGTACGCCAAAATCTGCCGCATTAAGGATGCCTGTATTGAGACTGTATCCCATGCTATTAAAAAGGTCGATTATTTCCTTTTGAAAGTAACCGTTCTCGGCTGTCAGCAAATTAGGGACATTCTCCATTACAAAATATCTGGGCCGAACAAGGTCTACGACTTTGACATAATACTTGAATAAGAAGTTACGCTCATCGTGAATTGTTTTTCGCTGTCCTTTTTGGGAGAATCCTTGGCATGGGGGGCCACCAATAATTACATCGATTTTCCCAGCGAATGAACCAAAAGTTTCTTCAAGGTCTAACGCAGTAATATCTCCGACCACCATTTTAGTTTTATGGTGGTTTCTTTGATATGCGGCCGCAATCTCTTTGTCGTACTCGTTCGCGAGAACAACATCAAATCCAACCTGCTCAAATCCGAGCGATAATCCACCAACACCTGCAAAGAGGTCAATTACTGTGGGTTTCATTCACTTCGATCTCCTTCAATGCGCTTTTTTGCAATATCAAAGTAATTTCTATCAAGTTCAATGCCGATGAAATTACGTTTTCCTCGTTTAGCTACAACTCCAGATGTACCACTGCCCATAAAGGGATCAAGAACCCAATCTTCCTCATTGGATAATACCTCAACAAAATGACTCATTAAGGCCTCTGGCTTTTGCGTAGGGTGCTTTCCGTATTTGCGCTCACCGGCGGGAGTCACTGATGTCTCAATAAAATCGTGCAATACCGCACCGTTATTATTGAAAGTTCCGGTGCGCGTTTTGTATGTGAAATAAATCCAGGTTTCTGTTGAATTAACAAAATGCAAATTCATATTTCGCGGCATAGGATTTAATTTGTGCCATGTTCCTGTAGTCTTATAGTAAAAACCATGCTTTTCAGCCAGACTGATAGTTGTTTCCACTTTAATGGCTGCCATAAAGACTATCATAGATCCACCTTTTTTCATGACACGTGCAGCCTGTTCAAAGAATCCGTCTATAGCTTTAATCCACTCATCATATTCAAGGTTGTCCCAACCTGCAGCGCCAAAAAAATTATCACGCATTTTTTTGAGATTGGTATCTCTGCTTATCATAAAATTCCCGAGATTGTATGGTGGGTCAGTCAGAATCAAGTTGATTGAATGATCTGCAATTCCGCCCATAGCTTGGATGCAGTCACCGTTATATAGTAATACTTCAGACATATTTTTGTTCCTTCCTGGTGAGTTTTTATTCCATCGCGCTCTTTCCGCTTTTCACCCATTCTTCCAGTTCGGAGCGTCTGAATTTCCACTGCTTGCCTATTTTATGAGCCGGTACATATCTTTTATCCACTTGCGCAGCGTTACTGGCTTTATATTAAGAAACAACGCTGCGTCTTCTATGCTGATATAATTTTCATTAATTGAACTGGACATGTTTGCACACCTCATCTGCCGCATTTGTTTGCATGGTTTAGCTTATGTAGTATAGCAGATTATTCAATCGCTCACAAGCGATTTTGATATATTTCACATTATTTCCGCTATTTTGCGATATTTGCGATATGAGATTTCTTATTTACTTCCTTTAAATACTCAGGCATACCATGAGAATAAGGTAAGCGGCAAACCTCCCCGCGCATAGACAGGCATGAGACAATAGTGGCGGAACGTTGCGAAACGTTCCGCCACTATTGTATTGTGGGGTGTCAGGATGACAAGTGCAGAGTTGAAGCACCAGACGAAGCTGCAGGAGTGGGCGGCGCAGATCAGGTCTGCATCGCCTGCGGCTAGGGGGGAGCATATCAAACAGCGGCTGATCGGCGCGCGCTCTGTCCGCGCCGTAGATGGCGGAGAATCTCTCCCAGAATGCCTGCTTGTTTGTGCGCGAGCCGTTGTTTTTCACCATGGCGGCGATTCCCGTCTGATGCCGATGCCGGTGATGCTGTAGAGCAGCCCGAAAAGTGCGCAGAGCCAGCAAAACGGGGCATATCTCCCATATTCCAGCGCCGAAACGCCAAGCTGGCTGAGCACCATCGCGCTTGAAGCGCCCCACGGAACCAGCGCGGATATGGTCACACCGGTGTCGGAAACGATTCTGGCATAGTTGAGGCGCGACAGGCCGCAGCGTTCGTAAACCGGCAAAAGCGCCTCGCCCAAAAGCGCATAAGAAGAGTAGTAAGTTCCGCATACGATGAACAAAAGCGGATGCATCAGCATATTGAGCAGCATCAACGCCCGCTCACTTCGAACGGTGCGTATCAACCGCTCAAACAGCGCATCGATGCAGCCGGATGCCTTCAGCGGTGCGCTGAATATGGTCGCGCCGATAATGAGCCCCATGGTCGCCCCCATGCTCTCCGTTCCACCGCGATGGATCAGCGTGTTGATCAGCGCATTGCCTGTATCGGCAGAGTAGCCGTCCGAAAGCGCCTGCATGACCGACGGAAGCGTTTCTCCCTGCAGCAGGCACGCCAAAGCGGCAGAAAGCGCGATGCTTGCAGCAAATACGGGGATCACCGGTTTCCGGCAATACGTCAGGACAAATATCAGCAAAACCGGCAGCATGGTGAGCGGATGGATCGTAAAGTGATCGGAAAGTCCTTGCAGGATGAGCTCGCGATCTGCTTCCCAGCCCGCTTCGCCAAAGCCATTCCCGCCGATAAGGAAGAAATAGCACAGCGAAAGAAGAAACGAGGGCACCGTGGTATACATGGTATATCGGATATGCTCGGACATCGGCTCTTCGCAAAGTCCGCAGAGCATCACGGACGAATCCGACAGCGGGGAAAGCGTGTTTCCGGACCATGCGCCGGTGACGATCGCGCCCGCCGTAGCACAAGCGGTACGTTCAGTCCCGTGCCGATGCCTGCCAGCGCCACGCCGACCGTAGTGACCGTGCCGAACGATGAGCCGATCGCCGCCGAGATCGCCGCGCTGATCAAGCACGCCGAAGGCAGAAAATACCGGGGAGAAATGACCTGAAGACCGTAATAGATCATGCTCGGGATCGTTCCAGAGGCGACCCACGCCCCGATCAACACTCCCATTTCCAGAAACATGACCAGCGGAACGGAGATCTTGGAAAGTCCTGCGGAGATCTCCGCTTCGATCCGTTCCCAGCGCGTGCCGGTCAGCACCGCAAAAATCGACGACACAAACGCGGACAGCAGCAGCGTCAGCGCCGTGTTGAGATGAAGCGCAAGATTGCCGCAGAGGATGATCAAAAGCGCCAGAGCGAGAAGAATGACCGCCTGCCAAAAACGTGCAGGCGGTCTTGGGTGCTAGCAGGGACGATCTGTTTTCATAGGCAATACTCCTGAAGCCATCTGTCCGCTACACTCGCATAAGCTGCCGCAGCATAGGGCAGCACGTCTTCTTCAAACAGCACCTTCGGGTGATGCGCCGGATAGCAGGCGCCGGTATGCGCGGACACCTGAGCGCCCAAGAAGGCATTGACTGCCGGGATCTGTTCCGTGATAAAGGCGAAGTCGTCGGATCCTGTCATCTGTACCTCCTCAACCATGTCCGCTTTTGTGCTTTCGCCGATATACCGCTTGGCATCGGCATACAGCGCCGGATCGTTGTATTCCACGGGTACGTCCGCATTGACAAACAGCTCCGCAGTGCCGCAATAGGTCTGCGCTGTGCTGCGGGCGATCTCGCCGATGCGCCGGATCAATCGTTTTCTCAATTCATTATCAAAGGTGCGCAGCGTTCCTTGCAGCTCTGCCTGCTCAGGGATCGTGTTGGGGACGTTGCCCGCGCGAAACATACCAAAGGTCAGCGTCACCTTATCGTCGAAAGCAATTTCACGGGCAAGCAGCTCCTGCATGGCAAGATAGATGTGCGCCCCGATATTGATCGGGTCGATCCCCTCCTCCGGGCAGGCGCCGTGCGAGGTCTTTCCGGTGATAAGGATACGGAAGGAATAGCAGGACGCCATCGTCGCGCCCGCGCGCATGGCGATCGTACCGACCGGGTAGCGCGTGGTCACATGACCGGTGTAGGCGATGTCCGGCCGGGGAGAGCGCAGAAGACCTGCTTCGATCATGGCTGCCGCACCCTCGAAGGTTTCCTCGCCGGGCTGAAAAAGCAGGCGTACCGTGCCGCGCAGCGACGCCTCATTTTCCTTGAGCATTTTGGCCGCCGTTAAAAGCGCCGCGCCGTGCAGATCGTGCCCGCAGGTGTGTCCGGTCGTCCCATTGGGGCAGGCAAAGGGCAATCCGCTTTCGTCCGGCATGGGCAGGGCATCCACTTCGGCTCGCAGCAAAACGACTTTTCCGGGTCTTCCGATCTCCGCCACGACCCCGTCTCCGCCCAGCGCCATCGGTGTGCATCCGATGGATGTCAATTCCTTTTTGATATAAGCAGCTGTCATCGGCAGACACATACCGATCTCGGCGTGCTGATGAAGATAACGCCGATGCGCGGCCGTTTCACTCCTCAGCATACAGGCTCTTTCAAAATAATCCATGGCTTCCCCGCTATTTCAGAATGTTCACCGCGACCTGCGCAAGCACAGCAGCGGCCGATACGATCGCCGCGTCCGGAAAAATATTTTCCGCCACGTGCAGCCCGAGCATACTGTTCGGCACGCTCTCATCGCCGGTGCCGACCAAAAACTGGACGCCTTCTCCGCCGCACTCGTCCAGCAGGCAGGAGAAGTCATCGGAGCCGAGCGACGGTGCGATCGACTCGTCCACGGCAGTCTCACCGAGTACCTGCTCCGCCGCGCGGACCACTGCGTCGGAGCTGTCCTTCGCGTTGATCAGCGGAGGCATCCCCTTTTCAAATCGAACCTCACAGCTGCCGTTCATTGCCTGCGCGCAGCAGACCGCGATGCGTTCTATCGCAGCCTTGTGGGAAGAGCGCACCTGCTTGCTGAACGTTCGCAGCGTTCCTTGAAGAACGACCTCATTGGGAATGACATTGGGCGCCGTGCCGCCGTGGATGGTGCCAAACGTCAGCACGGACGGGGCGGCGGGCGACTTTTCCCGGCTGATGACCGTTTGTACCTGTGTGAGAAGATATGCCGCAATCAGGACGGGATCCACGCAAAGCTCAGGGTGAGCACCATGCCCGCCCCTGCCGATCACGCGAAGCGTTACCGTATCGCAGCTGGCGTTTCCGGCGCCGCGGCACACGCCGACTTTCCCAAGTGGGAGCGAAGGAGCGCAGTGAAAGCCCAGTACGCGTTCCGGGCGATACACATCGAAAAGCCCCGCATCCAGCATGGTCATCGCACCGTCGCAGCATTCCTCGGCACACTGAAAGATCAGCATAACGGAACCCCGGAGCGCAGACCGATTTTCGCACAGGTACTGCGCGCAACCCAGCAGCGCCGCCGTATGGATATCGTGCCCGCAGGAATGAGAAACGCCGGCAGTGCAGGAGGCAAACGGTAAGCCTGTGTTCTCCGTGATAGGCAAAGCGTCGATATCCTCTCGCAGCGCGATAAGCGGGCCCTCTTTTCCGCCGCGGATCAGCGCGGCAACGCCGGTATCGCAGCGGCAGGACAAAATTTCAGCGCCGCAGGCCAGCAACCCATCGCGGATCAAGCGTGTGGTCTTATATTCCGCGTGTCCCAATTCCGGTTCGCGGTGGAGCTGATGCCGAAGCTGCGTCAAATCGTGCTCCTGCTGTTTCATCCACCGCAGAATGTTGTTCTCCGACAATGCGATCACCTTCAATTTCCTGTCATAATCTTCATGATCTCCCGGTCAGTGTCGCGCATACCGACGCGCCCGAGCCGCCCGACATTTTTGATCGTATCCTCCACGCCCTCGGCAAGAATACCGTCACCTGCATGGAAGTTGTTGCCGCTGCGGCACATTTCGTACCCCATGATGCCGGCATCCACCGCAACAGATATCTTTGCCGCGCAAGATGCCTTCGCGCCGTCGCACACAATGCCCGAGGTCACAGCCACCGCATTGATGACGGTATGCGCCACCGTTTCGTGATCCGCGCCGCAGAGGAAGGCAATGCCTGCACCCGCCCCCGCGCCGGCACTTACCGCACCGCAGTAGGCGCTCAGCCTGCCAATGCCGGTCTTCTGGTGCAGGGTAACAAGATTGGATACCAGCAGCGCACGATAAAGCTGATCTTCCGTCGCGTTCAGTTCCCTCGCGTATTCGATCACAGGCAAGGAAGCCGTCATGCCCTGATTGCCGCTGCCCGAGTTGATAACGACCGGCATTTCGCAGCCGTTCATCCTCGCATCGGAACCGGCTGCCGCAGCAGCCCGCGCGCGGATGCGCACGTTGTCGCCGTAGGCGCGGAGCAGCGTCCTGCCGATGTTTGCGCCGTAATCACCGCGCAGGCCCTCCGCAGAGATGGCGCTATTATAGCGGATCTGCTGCGAGAGCACGTCGCGCACATCGTCCAACTGCGCGGTTTTGGCAAAGTCATAAATATCATGGATATTCAGGAGCGCCCGCCTTTCGTCCTCCCGGCTTTCGGAAGGATGCCTGTCCAAAAGGACCTGAGCGTCTTTTTCAATGCGGACGATATTCGTGTGTTCGTTGACCGCACGCACAAGCGCATGATGCTCACCCTTCCGCACGAGGACGGATACATCGAGAACGTGATCCGAGTCGGCGGGCAGCACCTTGATGGGTGTTGTCGCAAGATACGCGCCGAGCTTCATTTTTGTCTCAGGACGCACGCTCGCGATCACTTCATATCCCTTGTCCGCCTCGCCGCCCAGCACGCCGATGGCAGCCGCTGCCTCCAGGCCCTTCCGCCCCTCTGTGTTGGGAACGACAACGCTTTTGACATTTTTGATGATATTTCCGCTCGCCTCCACCTCGATGCTGTCGGGGATTTCCCCGAGCACATCGCGTGCTTTTGCGGCGCAGTAAGCGATGGCGATCGGCTCCGTACAGCCCATGGCAGGGAGAAGCTCTTCCTTTAATATCTGCACATAGGCCTGATAGGTCATACTATTTGAATTCATACTGTACTCCTCTTATTTATTCCGTGACAGAGGATAACACTGCCCTGCTTAATTGCGAACAACAAGATCCTTTACTACATCCTTCTTGAGTGGATCGATCGTAATGTCCTCGCCGGACAGGACCGTTGTGCAGGCAAGGCACGCCTTGCCGTTGCACTTGACCGTGCAGCGGCCGCATATCCCGTGGCGGCAGGCGCTGTGGGAAAAGAAGCTCAGAGAGCTGTCGAAGTGCTTTGAGATGTATTCCAGCAGCCCCATGACCGTCATCTTTTCCTCAGCGGAAACCTCTACAGAAAAGGAATCGTAATGAGGCTCCGTATCCACGGAAGGATCAAAGCGAAAAATTTTTACGTTCATTAGCTTTCCTCCATATTTTTCATACCAAGATCTTCTTCCAGAATAAAGGATTCGTAATCGATCTTTTCTGCCTTGCGCAGCGGAATCCTTGTGACCACCGGGACCTTCTTGCTCAGCTTGTCCTCTCCGTTGACCAACTCCGCAAGCTGGCGGACCTGCCAGTTCTCATTGTCGATGTAGGAGTAGTCGTCTCTCAGATGCAGACCGCGGCTTTCCCTTCTCTCGAGCGCCATCTTCGCGGCAACCCTTGAGCAGGCGAGCAGATTGCGGGCGGCAAGCGCCTGCATCAGCTCGCGGTTATAGCGCAGGCTTTTGCCGCGCAGCGAGATCCCGTCCATTTCGGCGCCGAGCGTCTCAAATGCCTCTACGCCGGCACGCAGGGTCGTTTCATTGCGCACCATGCCAAGTGCATTGTCGCTGATCTCGCCCAGACGATCGATCGCCTCCGACACAGCAATGCCGCCCTGATTGCTCAGCAGCTTTTCCAGTACGCCTACTGCTCGCTCGATCGCCGCATCATCCGAGGCAACGCGCGTCTGCTCCGACGCCCGCGCAGCGGCGACCTCTCCTGCCTTATATCCCTGAACCAGCATCTCCGTGACTGCATCCGCCACGCGGTTTGCGCCAAACACACCGCTGGCAGCCTCGCCGGCGGCATACAGGCCGGGAACGCCGGTAAACATATTTTCATCGACAAAAATGCCGCCGACGCTGTATTCGCTGGTCAAGCCGACTTCTACGCGGCGCTTCTTTTTGGCAAGATCGCGGAAATCGATAATGCTCTCGCCATGGTAGTAGCCGTGCTTGTAGAAGCCGTCAAAGTGATCCATCACCGCTTCAAACATCTCGTCGATCTGCTCGTCGGTGAATCGGCTGAAATCAAAGTAGATGCCGCCGCTCGGAGAGCCTTTCCCGGCATTGACCACATGGCCGAAGTAATACATATGGACCAGCTTGCACATTTCACTGGTGGCTTCCATTTCGCGCAGCTTCTCGGGGACCTCGATGCGGTTCCCGTCTCGGTCGACCGGATCATAGTCAAACTTTGAGCGGAACGTACACAGCGCCGGCAAAATGGAACCGCGGATATCGTAAGGCTCCACGGCCGTCATGAGAAATAGCTGAAATTCCAGATCGGACAGCTTTGCCCCTGCGCGATACGCCATGGCAAGACCGTCGCCGGTCATATCGGTATTGGTGTTTTGCAGTGTGTATGCGGAGAAGCCGCCGGTTCCGAGCACCGTTGCCTTCGCCTCAAAAACGATCAGCTCGCCGCTGTATACATCGTAGCCCAGCGCACCCGTTACGGTGTCGCCGTTTTTAAGAAGATCGGTAACGATGATGTCGTTGAAAACGGAAACGTTTTCCATCTTTTTCACGCCGTTCATCAGCGCACGGCCCATGCTGCGGCCCGTTACGTCCCAGTTGGACGGCGCATAGAACGAAAAGCGTTCGCCGATCTCCTCTCCCCACTCCTTGACTTCATAGACGATGCGGGGACTGTCATTGACAAACTGCTCTACCAGATTTTGGTCGCTGAGATTGAAGCCGTCATTCACGATGGAGCTGAAAAGCGATTCCTTGGTAAAGCTGGGATCGGCGCCGGGAATATGATAGTCATAGTATGCGCTCTCACCGTCCATTCCGTAAGAGCCGCCGATCATAATGGTATTGCCGCTGTTGCCGGCCTTGCCCTTGGAAACGAGGACAACTGATGCGCCGGCGCGCGCGGCGGCAACCGCCGCCGTACAGGCCGCGCCGCCACCGCCGATGACCAATACATCGGCTGTAACTGTTCTGCTGGTTTTAAGCATATCGGTTCCTTTCTGATAACAATAAGGTTCAGACTAGATTAAAGTCGGTGTTTTTGTACGAAACAAGCACATCTGCCATATCTTCACCGTAGGCATCCGAGAAACGGCGCAGTGCCTCTGCGGAGATCGCAGCGCCTCCGGCGCCAAAGATGGAGGTGCAGATATCGCTGTAGGTCTTGAAGTTATGCCCGCAGTGATAGTCGAAGCCCTTGAGATATTCCTTGTGCTTTTGGTAGACAGCACCCTCCGGGAAATTGGCGTTACGCGCTGTCTGAATGCAGCAGTCGTGCTCGTGCAGGCTCTGCGGCACTTCATACACCAGCGCGGGATTGAAGCCGCGGACGATCGATTTGTCCAGATGCGTGCAGTAGACGGTCCCCGCCTTCTGCATCCCCATTTCGGCAAACTGCGTTGCCCAGGGGCACTGCGTTACGCGCTCGTCAAAATCCGGGGAATAGGATACGACATACCCCTCATTCCCACAGCCCTCATCCTTCACGCTCTGCGTGTTGACCCATTCGCCGTATTCGCGATAGGTGCTGAACGTCAGCGGCTTGCCATCGCGGATGGCTCTTTGCGCCATTCGGTTGCCGCGCTGCTCCGCATAGCGCTGCGTCGCAAGAATAAACGCCGCCTCGCCGCGCTGTCCGTACCGCTTTGTCAGCAGGTCGTAAAATGTCGCCGCAATGAAAGCGTGATGCTTTTCTGTAAATTCTTTCATGTTTCCCCGTTCCTTTTCTTTGTGAAGTTCTTCAGCTTGGCCGAAAATGTTATTTCATCGGACAAACATATGGCCTCTTCTCCGTGCTCTTTTCATGTTCATTTCTGACCCGGCGCAAAAGCTCCGCATCGGTAAGCAGATCCCATCCGGTAAGAGCAAGCACCTTGGCTGCCGCACACGCCGCGCGCGCACCGATCCCGGAGCCGCAGGCGGCAGTATAAAACCAGCTATGCCCAGGAGCGCCCACCACCGTGGAGGCGCCGGAGAAGCAGCCCACCGGGATCTGCCAGCTCACATCGCCAAGATCGGTCGATGCGCCCATGGCGCCGTTGCGATAAAAGCCATCATAAATGCCGTTGACCAGCCCGTCGGTCACATCGCCGTCCTTGAGGGAGTAATTCACAAAAGAACTCTCCTTACAATCCTCGGGGACCTGCCGGTACAGCTCGCCGGCAAACGCGCGGTCACTGTCCGTCCACCCCGGCGCGCCGACCTCCCGCATATGCGCAAGGATGTTTTCCGCCAGCGTCATATTCGGGAGGAAGGCATAGCATCCCGAAACAAAGGCTTCCTCGCACTGTGTCTGCGTCATCAGCGCGGCGCCCTTTGCAATGTTGACGAGCCGTTGATGCATATCGTCCACCAAAGCGCTCTCCGGAGCCCGGAGCGTATACCAGACCTGCGCGCGATCCGGTACAATATTGGGTGCCTTGCCGCCGTCTGTGATCACGTACTGAATCCGGCAAGAGGGCTGCACGTGCTCGCGCAGATAATTGGCGCCGACGTTCATCAGCTCCACCGCGTCCAACGCGCTCCGCCCGTTCCACGGGTCCAGACCCGCATGGGCGGTTTTCCCGGAAAACGTGAATTTCATGCTGCGCAGTGCAACACTTTTCCTCGCCCAAACATAACTGATATCATTGGGATGCCAGGAAAGCGCCGCGTCGCAGTCGTCAAAAAGACGGTCGCGGGACATCAGGACCTTTCCTTCCACAGTTTCCTCCGCCGGGCAGCCGTAAAAGCGGAGCGTACCGGGAAGCCCATCCTGTTCCATTACGGTTTTGAGCGACAGTGCCGCACCCAGCACGGCAGCGCCCAACGTGCAATGACCGCAGGCGTGACCGGGAGCACCGTCGCGAACGGGACGGCGCTCCGTGCATCGATCCTGAGAAAGTCCGTCCAGCGCGTCATATTCGGAGATCAGGCCGATCACCGGCTTTCCGCACCCCCATTCGGCGACAAAGGATGTCGGAACACCCGCGGCGCCGGGGAGGATGCGGAAACCATACTGTTCCAGCACCTGCTTGAGATATGCGCTGGAGCATTTTTCGTTGAAGGCGGTTTCGGCGAATTCCCATATTGCATTATTTGCATCAGCAAGGATCGCGCTGTTTTCATCGATCCAGCCCGAGATCCTGCTGAGAATAGTCTCTTTCATATTGGCAGTCCTTCCTGTTCCGGAGAGGAAAGTGCTGCGCCGGATACATCCCAGCGCAGGCACTCCCCTATTTTTTATTTAGCGGCCTTAGCAGACTTCTTCTGCCAGAGGATCGGGCGAACATACGTTCCGTCCGCCTTCTTCACACCGATCCCGGTCAGGCTGAGGATAATACCGAACACGATGCACATATAGCACATGGGCATGTACTGCCAGTACTCGCTCGGGACAACGCCAAGCTGCGCCGTAATGTAGGAGCCTGCCATACCCCAGGGGATCAGCGGTGCGATCACGGTGCCGGAGTCCTCGAAGGTTCGCGTCAAATTGGCGCGGGACAGTCCGAACTTATCATAGACCGGCGCGCAGAAGCTGCCCATAACGGGATAGGTAACGTAATACGTAACGGCGACTAACTGGAAGATGGGGTGGATGATGTAGCAGGCAGCGGCAAAGCGGCCCGGGGTTTTTGCGATCTCCTCCACCTTGCCGAAGAGGATCTGCGCAGCGCCGGAAGCGCGGATGGGCGCGGCAAACACGGCAGCGCCGATAACGATGGAGACGGTAGACAGCATACTATTCATACCGCCGCGCTGGATAAGCGTATTGACGAGGTCGTTGCCGGAGTCGATCTTGCAGCCGTTTGCCATGACCCCACAGAGCTCGGCAAAGCCCTGACCCTGGAAGATCATGCCGAGAACGACGGCAGAGGCAATGCCTGCCGCGAAAGCGGGAAGCGCAGGTTTCTTCGACAGCACCAGCGCAAATACCACGATGGGGGGAATGAGCAGCAGTACATTGAAGTTAAACGTGCTGGCAAGGCCGTTGAGCAGAGATTCATACTGCTCACCGCCAATCACGCCGTCAAAACGGAAGCCAAGGACCACATAAACGATAATGCTCACCAGATATGCGGGGGTCGTGCTCCAAAGCATATGGCGGATGTGCTCCATCAGGGGGACCTCGCAGGAGGCCGCCGCCACGATGGTAGAGTCGGACAGCGGGGACATCTTATCGCCGAAGAAAGAGCCAACGACGATCGCGCCGCAGGTCATGGGAACGGGAATGCCGAGACCGATACCAACGCCCAGAAGAGCGACGCCTGCCGTGGCCAGCGTGCCCCAACTCGTACCGGAAACAACCGACATGATCGTGCAGATCAGGCAGGTGACAAGCAGGAAGATCTTCGGGCTGATCAGCTTGAGGCCCCAATCCATCATCATCGGGATCGTACCGCAAGCCATCCACACGCCGACGAGGATGCCCGTTTCAAGCAGGACGACAATGGGAGTTCCCATGCCCTTGATGCCCGCGGAGATCTCCGTCTCGATATCAGACCACTTTACGCCCTTCAGAACAACAAAGCAGGAGACCACTGTGGCAGAAAGCAGAAGAACAATGGTAGTATTCAGGGACAGCCAGAGCTTACCGACGATGATCGTTCCCAAGTGACAGGATCACTGCTACCAGTGAGCTGCCAAAAGATAGTGTCTTTTTTTTCCATATTGTGTGTTTCCCTCCTTATTATTTGTGCGTCGTTTGCACCTGTAAGTATCATAGCAGTTGACTTCTTGATTTGACCAGAATATAATCCAGATAACTGATATACTGGAAAAACTATAGCAAGAGAGGTTGTACTATGACTTTCAATCAGTTAAAATATGTAGTGGCTGTGGCCAAAACAGGGTCGATCAACAAGGCTGCCGCCGACCTGTTTATCTCTCAATCCGTGGTATCCACCGCTATTGCGGGATTGGAAAAAGGAGATCGGGCACGACATTTTCGTGCGCAGCAACCGCGGTGTTGCGCTGACCCCCTTCGGGCACACCTTCGTATCCTATGTCTCATCCATTCAGGCACAGCTTGTACAGCTCGACAGCCTGATCCGGCGGGATTTTGTGCAACACGAATTCTCGCTTTCCGTCGCCAGCTCCGGTTACTATTTCCTCAGCCGCATCTGTGCAGAGCTGTTTGAGCGTTATCGCAGCATCGGTATTCGAATCGAGCAGTTCGAGGACCACGAAAACAATGTTGCAGACCTCGTCGACAGTCAGGCGGCGGAGATCGGGATCGTGCGCGTATGGAGCTGCTATAAGAATGCCTACCTAAAGCAATTGCGTGCCCGCAAATTACAGCATTTCGACATAGCGAGTCTCAGCATCGCCGTTACCGTCGGAGAGCAGAATCCGCTCTATCATCGGGAGAGCGATTTCGTCAGCGCCGCTGAGCTTCGGGAGCTACCGCCGGTAATGTACTCAAACATGGACTCGGGGCCCTACGCCGACATATACGACCGGCTTCATCTTTCCAACAAAGGGAGCCGTTTCGTAGTGTCCTCGCGCTCCGCTCTGTATGAGATCCTTTCCAACACATCCTGCTATTATCTCAATTCCGCCTATCCCTTCGACGTGCTAGACACCGGGCTCCCGAGCAACTACGCAAACTATTCGGTCTCTCAAGCTGGCCAACTGTGATATCACCTCCGAGATCATCTGGTTTAAGAGAGGGATTATATCATGAGTCAGCTGTCAAATGAAGTGATCAATTCTGTTACCCGCTATTTTGCATAATCTGTAAAATAGATAACTGAAAATCTAATTTCAAGATACCGTCCGCGCTGTTTTTCTCATTTTGTCATATTGACCCATATTTTTTTCGTTTTTTTTACATTTTGACAAAAAGAGCTCGCCTTAACGGACTCGGTGTCGCAAGCGATCAGCGTAATTCTGTTGCTCTCGCTGGAGCAAAATACTATCAACAATGACAGGAGCCATATCATGTACAGCACGGAAGAACTTCCTTTACAGGATCGACAGGATTTTTTGGAATCCGCTCTACACCTCATTTTGCCGAACGATCTGCGAAAAATATAAAGTGGAGGGCGAGGCGGTCATCCGAAGAGCCGTCGGCAGCGTTGGATACTGGCAAGGAGAACAGCAACGTCGGCGATTATGAACGGTCCGGGATCAGCACGGATCTGAACGCCTTCTTTCAAAGCGGTCGGGGCGCTGTTTGCGATCCCCGCCCGTAGCGACCATTTATACGCAGACCAAGGAGGTTCGTCTGTGGGATCAATTCACCTGCCCCATGTCCAACTATTGGAAAGCGAACAACGCCGAAGCATACGGTCTTTTTTATTGTGAAGAATACATGAAGTCCTTCCTCAGCGGTTACACAGGGGAAAGGGACAGTTCCATTTGAGCATGACCCTGTCTGATAAGCGGGATATGTGCTGCCAATTTGCTGCCTATCTTCGTCCGGCAAATCTTGATGCGCAGCAGCGCTGTACGGCCTTTGAGAAAAAGCCGTGCCGGAGGGGGGCGACCTCGATCTCCTTCGCCGATTATATGCAGGAAAAGGCCGTTCTTCTTTGCGTGTTTATCTGGAAGGAACTGGATGAAGCCTTCGGAAAGGAAGGCGCTCAGCTTTTTACACCAACGCGCTTTCGCCGATTTGAGAAGGAGAGCGAGGCTATGCTTGAGGATATCGCATTCCGCCGCGGGATCCCGTGCGGCGGTGAATTTATCGCGCAGTCGTTCCCGTTTTCCTTATTCGCCGCATCTCCCCTGTGGTCCGCTCTCCCGCAGTAAAGGCAAGCGAGCTTTTCCATGAGCTTGTGATCTCGCCGCTTGCTGCCAAATACTTGCAGGCAGCCGCCTGCGCAGTTTGAGGAGGCAAGTATGTATACACCGGAAGAACACTTTGTGATGAACCTTGCGGATATCTATTCCCTGCTGTTCGGATACATCGGAGACGGATTGATCCGCGCGTTTTCCATGCAGGGTGAGGCGTCTGTGCGCGAAGCGGCGCGGCGCTTCGGAAAGGATCGCGGAAGAACACTGCGGGAAAAGCATTTGAGCATCGGGGCAAAGATCAACATGAAAAATCTGTTTTCGCTGTATCCCGATCTGCCGAGCGATCCCCGTTTCCGCAGGGAGCTTTCAATCTCTTGCGCCGCAGAGCGGATATCTCATACGCTTTTTCTGCCCCATGGCGGAAATTTGGGAGAAACCACGGCCTGAAGGAGCTCGGCCGCATTTACTGCGAAGAATTTCACCCCGCCTGTTATGGCGAATATGCCTACGGTCTCACGAGCGTAAACCTTGCCCGAACCCAAACGCAGGAGAATGACGCGTACGGCTCTTTTTCGTGTGATCCTGCGTCCCGCAGACCTGCCCGCCAAGCTGCGAGCAACGTGCTTCGCGGATTTTGATCGGATTATCATGAGCCGCCCTGACGATCCGCAGCTCTGCTTGTCCGGCAGGACGGATTTGAAATACTCTCCAAATAAGCTCTTATTATCTGCTTGCAACCGCCATGGAGCAGATCGGCGAGAGAATGCATTCCTGTCATCGGATCCGCGCTGAAAAAAATTCCGTCCGACGACCGTTTCTTTAGAGGCTGCTTGCCGGAGCAATACGTGTCCATCCGGCAATGA
>VOFK01001950.1_pt1 | contig 24118 bp, 29 predicted proteins | sample 5384121 | NCBI WGS metagenome assembly VOFK01 (sample SAMN12384730, study PRJNA508395) | human gut metagenome | isolation source: healthy gut J | host: Homo sapiens | reverse complement strand
CCGGTAGCCGCCGTTCAGTTACGACAACCTTCGGTGGAGGTTACGATCGGCGGCGTAGCCGTCATGCGGACGGCCGGCGGCGGTGGAAGTTCGTGAGCGGCTTCCTTGGCTGCGACGTCCTTATAGATGTCGCCACGCTCGGACTGGCGGTACGGGCCGTCCGCCTGGGCCACCCACGTTGATGCCAATGCCTTCATCCCAGTCGATGCCCAGCCAATTCAGGGCCTCGATGATCTGGTTGTAGCTTTCCTCGGAGTCGCGCTGGGCGTCCGTATCCTCGATACGGAACACGAACGTGCCCTTGGTGTGGCGGGCCTCAGCCCAGTTGAACAGTGCGGTGCGGACCATGCCGACGTGCGGAATGCCGGTCGGGGACGGCAGAAACGCACACGAACGTTTTCAGGAAGTTCCGGTTTGGTATTTTTTTCAACTTCAGTCATAGGCTCCATTGTGCCGCGCAAACCGGACGTGCCACGACCCAATCGCCGTTTTTCTTCCGCAGCGTTCCATACTGCAATATTTTTCCCTATCTTCACATCGGCAAAGGAGTAATGTATGAAGCGACTTTCTTTATTCTTTAGTCACCGTTTTGTGAAAGGGCACTCTAATGACGGACCCCAACCAATACAATCCGCAGGTGCCGCAGCCGGCAGCGCAGTACGGCCAGACTCCTGCCCCCGACTACGGGCAGCCGGCACCGCAGTACGGCACGCCGGATTACGGGCAGGCGCAGGCGCCCCAGTACGCCGCCCCGAACTACAACCAGGCACCTCAGTATGGTCAGGCTCCGCAGTACGGCCAAGCACCGCAACCGCAATACAACCAGGCTCCGCAGTACGCTCAGGCCCCTCAATATGGACAGGCCCCTCAGTACGGCCAGGCTCCAGCCGCGAATTACGGGCAGCCGGCACCGCAACCGCAGTCGGGCAATAGCTTCTTCGCATTGACCGCGCCGCTTGACATGCCCGCATATGGCTGCAACCTGGGCGAGGCGATCGTCCGTTTCTTCAAGAAGTACGCGGTGTTCAAGGGCCGCGCCTCGCGTAGCGAGTTCTGGTGGTGGTTCCTCACCTATACCGTCGTCACTTTCGTGTTGAGACTCGTGTTCCGCACGTTGAGGGACCTCACCGATTCCGGCGTGATCGCCACCGTCGGAGACTCGTTCTCCTCCATTTGGGGACCTCGTCGTGCTTGTGCCGACCATCGCGCTTGGCGTACGTCGTCTGCATGACATCAACATGCGTGGCACCGTGCTGGCCATCATCTACGCGGTACAGGCGGCCGCCGGAATCTTCTTCGCCATCGGTCTGATCCTCATCATCGGCAGCAGTCTTTCGTTCAGGTCGTTGGAGGCAGGCAACAGCGTCAGCATCGGCGGCGTTGTCCTGCTGATCCTCGGCGTGCTGGCCTTCATTGCCAGCGGTGTGTTCTACTTTGTGCTGATGGCCCGCGATTCCAATCCGGAAGGCACGCGTTTCGACGCTCCTACGGCTTCCAACGCATGGGCTCCCGCCACGGGCGAGGCTCCGGCAGACCCGTATGCGGCGCAGGCCACCTCGTACGGCAACGTCCCGCTGCCGACCAATCCGGCGGCTGCGGCACCGGCCGCGCCGTACACGGCACCAGCGACTCCGGCCGATTCGTACACAGCTCCGGCACCGCAGTATGACGCCGCGCAGCAGCACGCCGCGCCGCAATACGCCGCACCTCAGCAGAATCCGCTGGCGGAGGCTTCGTCCGTACCATCTATGCCTCCGATGCCGGCTGTTCCGACCATGCCTCCGACACCGTCCATTCCGCCGATGCCGGAAGTGCCGGCCCAGTTCCAGCATCCGCACGAGCAGCCGAATACCGGACGCTCCGGCGGATTCGGACGCTTCGGCAGTACCGAATGATTCGGCGAACGGCACCGATCAGCAGCTCTGATTTCGCTCTGATCCCCGCCTTATCGCCACAAAACGTTGGCACACCATAACGAAATAACGAATAATCCCGGTATCTGTGCAATCGCAGGATACCGGGATTATTCGTTTCAGATCATTCGTTACGGGTAGTGACGTCGTTGCGGATGTAACGCGTGGGATAGGCGACGGCCACGCGCAATTCGAGCGCAAGCACAAGCGCACGCAACGCAAGTACACGCAAAGCCTTCACCGTCAGACGTCACACGACCGCCCACAACACTTATTCCTCGGTCGGCTCCGAACCGGCCTCTTCCGACGAGTCCGAATCCTCAGACAAATTCGAGTCTGCAGACGAATCCAAATCCGCGTCGGAAGCCGCGTTATCGCCATCGCTCGTCAAATTGTATTTCTTTGCGAGCGCTTCCCTGCTTTTTGCGCTCGTCCTCGTCTTTGGCGTCCTGTTCGGCCTGCTTCGGGTCCCACTCAGGAACCTCATCATGCCGCAGCCATTCCTGCCCCGCGAAGAAAGCGAGGTACTTGACGGTGGTGGAGAACGTCAGCGGGTTGAACGAGCTGTCGAACACCGACTGGGGCCGTCCGAACTGGCGGGCGGTGTCACGCAGACCAAACAGGTTGATGAGCTGTTCGGCGTTGATGAAAGTGGGCGGAATCGACAGCTGGTTGCGCATGGAGTTGACGAACAGCAGCACCGGCAGCACGCGGATGGCCTGCTCCTGCGAATCGTCGGTGCCATAGCACATGAGGTTTATCAGCGCGTCGAGAACCGTCATCGAGGCGAGGTAGCGTCTTGCGAATTCGTTGCGGTCCACCGTGGCCGACTGGCAGATGCCGACGTTTTCCGCCACGTCATCGTCGACTTCGAATCCGGAGGCGCTGCGCATAGTGCGTGAGAGGTTCTCCATGAGGTCTTGGATTTCCTTTTCGATTCGGGTCTCCACGTCGATGCCGAGTATTCTGGCGGTTTCCATGAACAGTTCGATGCCGTCGACCCCGTGGTAGGAGGCCATCACGTCATAGGCGCGGTTGGCATCCATCAGCGTGCGGATGATTTCCGGATCGACGCCGGGAAGCACATCCATGCCTTCGTATACGGCTTCCGCAACCGACTGGTCGACTTCTTCGGAGCGTTTCAGCAGCACCTGCGTCATCATGCCGGAGAACATCACCTGCAGGTTCTCCGCATATTTGACATCGTTTTCCAGTTCCTGGTTCGTTTGCAACGGCCACATCTTGACCAGATCGACACCGTAGTCAACTGCCATGGAGACCACGTGCGAGCCGTACATCGAGTCGACGACCTTCTGGTCGTATACAAAAGACATACTTTCTCCTTGTATATCGTGCGGCCGGCCCGAACCGCAGTCATCCCCGACCGCGATTGAGCCACCGCATGTTTTGGTTCACATTATTCGACGTCCGCCGCCGGATCGGCGTACGTAATGGACATTATTTTCCCGGTATTGCAATCGTAAGTGATGGAGGTGATAGAAGCGAGCGCGGTGTGGCGCAACAGCATGTTGTGTTCGGGGTGCCCCGTTTCCAGCATGTGCCGGTAGCTCCAAATCGGCGATTCGTGGCTGACCACCACGATCTGTTTGCCGGGATATTCCGCCACTTTCTCCAGGGCGAAGTCCTGCATGCGATGCGCGATCGACTGGTAGCTTTCGCCCCAGCTCGGCTTCCACAGGTTGCGTACCAGCTTCCAGTTGCCGTTCTTCCACAGCGCGCCTTCGCCATAGCCGATACGCTTGCCGCGAAATTCGTTGCGCGCTTCGATGAGGCGTTCGTCCGTCTGCAGCTCCAGCGGTTCCTCGCCGCGCAATCCACGTACCGAATTCAGCGATTCGAGGATCTCCCCCGCCGTTTCGCGCGTGCGTTCCAGCGGCGACGAGTAGACGGCGGATACGGTGTTCAGCTGCGGGCTGACCGCGATGTAATGCGCGGTGGCCTGCGCCATGCGCACGCCCACGTCGGACAGGTGGAAACCGGGCAGCCGCTCGTACAGCAGGTGCCCGGGGTTCTCCACTTTGCCGTGGCGCACGAAATGGATGGTTGTCGCCGGCATATTGGCCGCCTTTCTTGCGTTTCGGACCTGCCGGCCACGTGCTGGCTCAGCACGTTTCGCCGGTCGCCGGCCCTGTGAAAAAATTCGTCGATTCGAATATTGGTTCCTGCCCTAATGTACCGCGTGTCACGACGGTACCTGCGCATAAAGTTGCCTTGGTCAACAAAGACACACAAACAACACGCACCATCCCACCTTTCTCCCCGTGTGCGGCATGTCAAACATGTCAATCGATTGACGTGTTCGGACGACTGGGGCAGCGAGCTGGTATCGGAAGCGGTTAACCAATAATTCAGGGGAACCACCACCATCAGTCCGCACGCGACGCAAAGCTGCGGACGTCACGAGCGAAACCGTGAGCGGAAAGGAGCGGCAAGCATGACCAACAATGTCCTCGTCGGCGTCAAAGACATCGGCCAACGTCTTTTCGGAGGGTATGCGGAGCTGCTTCGCATACCGCACACCGCGCGATTCTCCGTCGGATCGGTAATCGCCTGCATGCCGTTCCCAATGGTCGGCATGACGATCACGATTTCCGTGCAGCATTACTACGGCAACTATTCGCTGGCGGGCGCGCTGACGGCCGTGCAGGCGATCGCGCTGGCCGTGGCGAGCCCGGTGCTCGGCAAGCTGGTCGACAAATTCGGTCAACGGCAGGTGTCGATTCCCACAATCATCGTGTGGATGGTGGCGGCGATCGCGCTGGTCTCCTGCATCACCGCACGCGTGCCGTCGTGGATCCTGTTCTGCATAGTGCCGTTCATGGCCGCGATTCCGCCGTGGGGCGCGATGAGCCGTCAACGTTGGACGACGCTGCTCAAGGGCGATGCGGAGAAGACGAACCGTGCGCTGTCGCTGTCCGGCGTATTCGACGAGTGCATGTGGGTTATCGGCAATCCGCTGGCGTCCACATTGGCCGTGATCTCCGGACTGCTGGCGTTCTCGTTCACCGGCATGTGCGTGGTGATCGGCGCGCTGATGTTCCTGACGGAGCTTACGACCGAGCCGAAGTCGCAGACCCAGCTGGCCCGCGAGGCGGGCATGACCCGCAAGGAGTACCGCGAGCGCGAGGCCGCCCGGTCCAAGGCGCTGCAGGCCGAGGCCGCGGTGGAGTACGCGCGCAACAAGGCGCGTGCGGAAGGCAAGACGGCGGCCGAGGTGCAGGCTGCGATGGAGAAGGCCGAGGCGGAGGTGAAGGCCGGACGCAAGGAGTCGATCTGGGGTCCGGGCCTGATCGCGGTGTGCGTGACGTGGTTCGGCCTGGGCGCGTTCCAGTCGGCCGCCGGCATTTCGATCGTCGCGTTCGCCACAGAGGCGCATATGAAGCAGTTCACCGGTTTCGTATTCGCCTGCTTCTCGTTCAGCTCTCTGATCGGCGCGCTCGTGTATGGTGCGAAAAATTGGACGATTCCACTGTGGAAGCGTTTCTACTTCTGTCTTGCGGTGGTGAATCTTGGAATCGGTTCGTTCATGTTCGCCAAGCATTTATGGGTGATCATGATCATCTACCTGTGCATCGGCGTCTGCCAGGCTCCGACGTGGGTGAACGGCAACCAGCTGATGCTGCACCTGGTTCCGCCCACACGTTTCACGGAGGGTATGGCTTGGATGGGCGCAATGAATTCGATCGGCGGTTCGGTCGGTTCCGCGATCGCCGGACAGTTCATCGACCGCATGGGCTCGCGGGGCGGTTTCATTGTGGTGACGGCGTTGGCGTTGACGTCGCTGGCGATCGCGATGCTTGGTTTCAAGCAGATCAAAGAATCCACCGAACAGCCGACGCTTACCAACGTGAGTGTGTGAACCGTATAAACGAGCCGGCAATCCCAGGAAACGTACGCCAACCGCAGAAAGGCGCGTCCGAATCGCAATAAAAATCCGATTCGGACGCGCCTTTTCGTATGCCGTATACGAAACGCCGCCAGCTACTTCGGCCAGCCCTTCGGCGTGTGCTCCAGCGACCAGACGCCCAGCTTGTGCGAGAAGCTGTTCTCCCACTTGGCTTCCAGCTGTTCCGGAGTCAGGCGGTTTTCCTTCTTCTTCAGACGGTTCGTGGCGTTGGTATGCGTATCGTCCAACAACCACTTGCGCGTCACAAAGTTCCACACCATCACCACGGCGGTGGCGATAAGCTTGCCCACGTTGGTACGGATCAGATATTCGGCGCTTTGAGAGACATACGCATCATGGTTCATGCCGTACGTGGAGATCCAGATGATGGCGTCGTTCATAAACAGGCCGATCACCGCGCCGACCACGAAGATGACGATCTCCATCCAACGCGCCATATCGTCGCGATGCTTGAACACGACCTTCATGCTGGCCACGTAGTTGAAGATCAGGAGATGATAAAGGAGATGGTGGCGGCGAGCACATTATGCATGTGGAACAGGCCGACCAGAAGATTCAGGATGCCCCAGTCGATGATGAAGGCGATCACGCCCACAATGCCGAATTTCATCAGCTGTTCAATCAGTTTTTTCACACAGAATATTAAACACGCGCACGCAGACCACCTAGACTTGGGTGACGAAGGACATTATTTTCCAACGATTGCAAGGAGCAGCAATGCCAGTCATTCACACGCATGTTTCCGTTTCCACCACCCCTGGGCAGCGCGAGGCGCTGAAGGCCGCCTACGGCAAGGCCATCACCGCAGTTCCCGGCAAGTCTGAAGGCTGGCTGATGTGCCCGTTCGAAGACAATATGCCGATTTATTTCGGCGGTGACGATTCCAAGCCGGCCGCATACGTGGAAGTGAATGTGTTCGGCCGTTCCGTGCCGGGTTCCGCCTGGGAGAAGCTGACGGAGCAGATCATGGCCGCGCTGGGCAAGGAGCTGGGCATTCCGGCCGACCGCACTTACATCCGCTACACCGCCACGACTGACTGGGGCTGGAACGGTGGAAACTTCTGACGAAGTTTCCACCGTTCCTTCGAGGTTTGCCCATATTGCAAACCTCTCACCTCACCTACGGGAAGCACGTCTAGGGAAGCTCGCCTGACTACGGCAGGGAAATCGCAATATCAGCACCCCCGACCGCTCACAAAAGCGAGAAACGGGCCTTTTCTACGGGACGTGAGCGAAAAAGGGGTATGAAAACCGGCAAAACCGTCAGTAATCATACCCCCTTTTTGCTCATAAGAGAGAAAAATCGCCCCATTCCGCAACTCGTGAGCAAAAGGGGGCGCACATGCAAGCACGCCCGCACCCACAAACGGACAACGTAAAGGTATCACCCACGAAAAAAGCCGCCGGCCCGAACGGGACCAGCGGCTTTGTATTTACGCCGAATCAACGATTAGCGAGCGCCCTCGACGGTACGGGACGTACCGCCACGCGGCGCAATCGCAAGAAAATCAGACGATCTTCGGCATCGGGGTGGTCAGCGACGTGGTGAGGTTCACGTGCACCAGGCCCGCGCCGGAATGCACTTCGACCTTCTTCAGCGTGACGGTGCGCTCGGCTTCCGGAGCGCAGTCGTTGTCGGTCATGGTGGCCGGAGACTTCACCGCGACCAGAGCAAGCGAGCCGAAATCGATGCCCGCGCTGGCGCACAGACCCTCGGCGGCCTGCAACGACTCGGCGAAACCGTCCTTCAGAATCACACGGTCGGCCGGAACGCCATACGCATGCTCGGCGACCCAACGCACGTTCTCCACCAGAGCCATGCCCCTTTGTGGCTGTGCGGTTCGGCCGGCATAGAACCGTTCGTCACGGCATCGACGAACGCATCGAGCTGCGGGGCGAGCGCGTCGCCACCGTCGCGGTACAGGTTGCCGATGATCGGGTCGCGGAATTCCAGTTCCTTGGCGGTGTCCCTTGAGCGCCGGAATCTGATCATCCTCGCCATCCCACAGGTTGATAAGCGGGAAGGTAGGAATATCAAGACCTTCGAGGCGCTGGACGTGGAACGGGTAGCGCCATGCCAGATCCGGATCGTCGCGCCACGTGGAAGCGCGGGTCACGACGATGGCTGCGGACGGCCACTGCGCGTCGTATTCGCGGCAGGCGATGTCGAGCCACTTCTGCGCACCAGCGTCGGTGCCGTAACCGGCTTCGACGATGACCACGTCATGCAGGGCGCAGGCCATTTCCACGGAGACCAGCGTCGGAATGCCGATGGACACGTTGGCGAACGGGCCACCGTGCACGTACACCGGAGAGCCGTTCACGGTCTCCGTCTTGGCTGGCTTCACGGCGTCGCCGAGGATGCCGGTGATACGCCACAGGTCAACGAATTCGCCGAAGGTCACGGCCTTGCCATCCTTCGTGCCGGCGACCATCTTGGACACGCGCTCGGAAATCTCGTCCATGGAACGGGACAGCACAACGATCTGCATGAGCTCGCAGGTCGGGGTGAGCACCACACGCTCAGCCACGTCGCCCTTTCCACGGTCCACTGCGATCTGGCGCAGGGAACGGGACGGCACTTCGGAGACGCGCGGTACGAGGATGGTGTCCAGCTTGCCGTCGTCAACAGCCTTCTCCGCAAAGGAGACCAACAGGTTCTGGGCCGCCTCGATGGCGCCCATTTCACCGCACAGACCCCAGTCGATGAGCTCGGGGTGGGTCAGGGAGGCCTTGCCGCCGCCGGAGGCACCGCCCTTGGAACCGGCTGCGGTGATGCCCATGCTCGGCTGGCGCAGCACGGCTGCCGCGTCGATGCCACGTTCGCGCAACGCGTCGATCAGCGCGATCGTGGTGGTGGTCTTGCCTTCGCCGCGGGACGCCTTCAGCGGGGTGTCGGCGGTGACGAGGACGACCTTGCCATGCTTGCGCGGCGCATCAGGATTCTTCTTCAGGTAATCGAGATAGCCGAACGCATCAATCTTCTGCACCAGACCGTATTGGCTGGTGAAATCCTCAATGCTGGTCACTGGGTTCCTTTCTTGGGAAAGCATTCCGCTGTATGGCGCACAACGTACGCGACAGACATCGCCTATGCAACGCGCGCCGGCACGAGCGGAAAAGCAAAGACGATCGCCATTCTAATAAGCACGCGCCACCAAAGAAAACCGGCTCCCGCACAGCGGACGCGCGCCGACCGTCATACGGAACTGTTTGTGGCGAACGCTGTGCGGAAGCCGGTTGCTACGCGGGTTTTCGTAGAATTTCTTGCGATTGCGCAATCGCAGAAAATATCAGAAGTCGGACATGTGGAAGCCGTTCTTCATGTTCATGCTGGTGGTGTAGAGCACGGAGTCGAGCAGCTTGTCGGTTTCCGCCTTAAGCTGCGCGGCCATGGTCTCGTTGGCGGCGGCGAGCACTTCGCGGGCTTCGTTGTTGCGGACGGCTTCGATGATTTCGTCCGGTTCCATCGGCTGCACGTCGCCGATCTCGTCTTCGGCGTCGAATTCGTCGACCACGCCTTCCACCAGTCGGTCGATCTGCTCGTCGGTGGCGGCTACCATGCGGTGGCCCATGCCGCCGGTCTTCTCCTGGTAGCGCTCCACCGCGTTGGCGGTGTCGGCGAAGCTGGCGTCGCACAGGGCCGCGATGATGCGGTTCTCCCAGTAGAAGTTCTCGGAGGTGACGCGCGTGGTGGTGTCTTCGAGGTACTTCGGCGTGGAGTCGACGTTCGGGAAGAACGGCACGAGCGTGTTGAACGGGTTGGAACCGTAGGCGATCCACTGCACGGCACGGTTGACCTGCGGGCGGTACGGGCGAATCTGCATGACGGACAGCTGGCTCTGACGGTTGATGCCGATCGGACGGAACATGTGGCGCGAATGCTGGTCGCCGAGCTTGCCGTACGGATCGTACGGGGGTGCCTTGGTAGTGGAGCTCAGCACGTACTTCACGTCTTCGATGGTGATCTTGCGATCGGGCTGGCGAGCCCATGGAATGTCGTCCGCGGTCGGCTGGTGGTCGGCGTCCTGACCGTCCCACTGCTCGTCGTACGGGTTGAGGAAGCGCTGCATGTACCAGGCGCGCGGGGTGTTGTACACGTGGTCGGAGTCGGAGTGGGAGCCGAAGGCATCGCGCGGGTTGAACGGGGTGGCGTTCTCCACCGCGAGGTCCAAATGGTTGCGTTCGATGAATTCGCCGAGGTCCGCGGAGCACATGTGCTCTTCCTGGTCACCCAGAGCGTCCTCAAGGTCGAATTCGTCGATACCGAGCTGGTTCGGCATGGTCACGTAGGCCTCGTCCGGCACACGCTTGGCGATCCAGTGATGGCCGCCCACGGTTTCAAGCCACCAGATCTCATCCACATCGGAGAAGGCGACACCGTTCATTTCGTACGTGCCGTACTGTTCGAGCAGCGCGCCGAGACGTGCCACGCCTTCACGGGCGGTCTTGACGTACGGCAGTACGAGGGTGAGGAAGTCCTCTTCGCCAATGCCGCCGGGCACTTCCGGCTCGTAGCCGTCTTCGCCTTCCTTGCCCTTGGCCGGAGTGAGCTCCACGAACGGGTCGGCGCCGAGCACGCGCTCGTTGGTGGTGAGGGTTTCGGTGGCGCTCATGGCCACGTTCGCCTCGTTGACGCCGGCTTCGCCCCAAATGCCTTCCTTCAGATCCGCGTTCGGCACGGCCGTGTACTGCAGCGGCTCGCCCGGCAGGTCGACTTCCACGTGGGACAGCACGCTCTTGTAGTGGCGCGGCTGCTCGTCCGGCTTGACGACGATGAAGCGCTTCGGGCAGAATTCGCCGTTCGCGCTGTCCTCATTGCGGGCGATGATGGTCGATCCGTCATAGCTTGCGTCCTTGCCGACCAGAATCGTGGTGCATGCCATATATGTAGGTTCCTTTCGTTTGTTTTGTTTACGTTTGCGGTATTCTTTGGTATTTTCTTGCGATTACGCGGTTTGCGCCTTGCCGGCTGTTCTCGCCGGTTTCGCCGGTCACGCCTTGCCGGTCAGGAAGATAGCGCCTTGGTCCGCGATCGCACCGGAATTACGCAACGCGCGTTCCATCTCGTTGAGCCAGAAGCCTTGATTGAGACCATTGAGAGGCGCGGTGGTGCCCCATACGTGCAGGTAGTATTCGTGATCCCGATCAGGCGGATACGGACCGTTGTAACGCATGGTGACGGCCGGATCGCCGCTGCGGCCCTTCAGCAGCGGCGACGCGGCGGACGTGCGGCCCTGCACCGTCTCGGGAATCATCGCGGACACCGTGCGGGAGAAGTCGGCGGGAATCGCCAGCGCGTGGGAATCGTTGAAATCGTACATCAGCGCGTCCACGGGCAGATTGGCGAGCGACCAATGGTTCCACTGGAAGCCGCACACCGGAATGGAATCGGGATCGACGAATTCCCAATGCAGGAACTGCACGGACGGGTCGAGCTCGTCGATATAGAAGGGGAAGGAAACGATCGGAGTGCCGTCGATGCAGTTCTCAGGCGGCGCCGCCTTGGCGAACGCGTCGGGAATGACGGTGAAATCTGCGGAAATCTTCATGCTTCCAGTATCGCGCATGCGCGTGACGCGACGCGGCCGTATGACGCGTCTACGCCGGTGGCGCAATCGACGCAATCGCAGCAATCGACGCAACCCGCAACCGAAACGACCCCGTCCGCGCGGCGATCGCACGGAACGGGGTCATTCCGGGAAACAGGGCCTATCAGAACCGAATCGCTCTCATAGGCACATTTGCAGTGGCGGAACCCTGCGGCCACGATAACGCAGCCGCAAAGTCCGGAATAGCCGAGCGAAAGAAAGAAGGGGGAAAAATCACTCGGCCGGCTTGTAGAAGTCGCCGTTGAGGGCGGCGGCCGCCTTGGCCTTGGCCTCTTCGAAGGTGACTTCGGCGAGGGAGGCGCGCACATCGTCCAGCGCCACCGGGGTCATGGACAGCGAGTTGACGCCGAGACCGGCCAGCACGACCGCCAGATCCGGATCGGCCGCGGCCTCGCCGCACACGCCCACCGGCATGCCCCTTGGCGTTGCCCGCGCGTCGCAGATCATCTTGATGGCGCGCAGCACCGCCGGATGCCATGCGGTCTGGTAGTTCCACGGAACCGAGGGTACGGTCGGCGGCAAGGGTGTACTGGGTCAGGTCGTTGGTGCCGATGGACACGAAGTCGGCCACGTCGGCCACCTTGTCGGTCATCAGGGCGATCGACGGCACTTCGGCCATAGCGCCCACGAACTTCAGACCGAAGCTCTTGCCGAGTTTGACGAAGTAGTCGGCCTCATGCTGGTCGGCGACCATCGGGGCCATGACCCACAGGTTCGCGTCGGTTGCGGCGTCGGCGGCGGCGAGCGCCTTGAGCTGGCCTTCGAGCACGTCCATGTGGGCGCGCAGGGTACGCAGGCCACGCAGGCCGAGGGCCGGATTCGGCTCGTCTTCCGGAGTCAGGAACGGCAGCGGCTTGTCGGCGCCGGCGTCGAGCATGCGGATCACGACCTTCTTGCCCGGGAACTGGCTGAGCAGCTCGGTGTGCCTTGGTCTGCTCTTCGACGCTCGGCGGCTCGGAGTTGCCGATGAACAGGAATTCGGTACGGAACAGGCCAACGCCTTCGGCGCCGTATTCCAGCGCCTTCGCGGCATCGGACGGCTTACCGACGTTGGCGAGCAGCGGAATCAGATGGCCGTCCTTGGTGGCGCCCGGCTTGCCACGCAGTTCCTTGGCTGCGGCGGCACGGGACTTGGCGGCTTCGGCGGCGGCGATCTCGTCTTCGCTCGGGTTCACCACGATCTCACCCTTGGCTGCGTTGACGATGACGTTGGTGCCGTTCTCAAGTTCGGCGGCTTCGGCGGCGGAGACGACCGCGACGATGCCACGGGCGCGCGCCAGAATGGCGGTGTGGGAGGTCGGACCGCCCTGGGAGGTAACGATGGCCAGGGTCTTGCTCATGTCGAGCGCGGCGGTGTCGGCCGGGGACAGGTCTTCGGCGACGAGCACGAACGGGGTTTCGCTGACCGGCAGGCCTGGGGCGGGAGCGCCCATGAGGTCGGCGATCACGCGCTGGCCGACGTCATGCAGGTCGGCTGCACGCTCGGCCTGGTAGCCGCCGATGGCGCGGAACATGTCTTCGACCGCGCCGAAGCCTTCCAGCACGGCGCGCTCGGCGGTCTTGCCCTGGTTGATGAGGTCCTTGATGGACTGTGCAAGGGACGGATCGGAGGCGAACATGGCGATGGCCTGCAGAATCGGGGCGGCCTGCTTGGCGCCTTCGTCGCCGTTGGCGGCTTCTTCGGCGCGACGGTTCAGGTCGGCGTTGACGAGGGCGAGCGACTTTTCGACGCGGGCGATTTCGGTTTCCGCGGAGATGTTTTCGGCGCGCGGAGCGTCCGACGGTTCCGGCAGCGGAGCGGCCATGCGAATGACCGGGCCGACTGCGACGCCACGACCGATACCAACACCCTTAATGTTCATGAGAACTCCTTTTCCTGTTTCCTTGGGAAAAAATATGGATACGCAAACGATTGCAGGATTATGCCTGCCTTGCGTAGGTGAGTTACTGCAATGATCCCCACCGTCTTTGCCGGTAAATCATTTTCAGCCTGCGATTAGTATACACGAAATTCCCGCAAAACAAAACCGGTAAACGTTTTCTGTGTTTCGTAAAAACTGTGCTATGATAATCGCAAGAAATGCAGATGCCGGCAAAAGCCGCATAATGCAATCGATATGCAAAAATCGATATACATCGACGTGTAAATATCGAGACAACCCAACGTAAGCAAACCAACCACCAACCACAACAAAGGAGACCATTATGGCAACCCGCAATCTCGTCATCAACGATCCGGTCGGCATTCACGCCCGTCCGGCCGCCATGTTCGCGCAGGCCGTCACCGCTTCCGGCCAGACCGTGACCATCGCCAAGGAAGGCGGCAACGCCGTTCCGGCCGGCTCCATCCTGTCCATCATGGGCCTGGGCATCAAGCAGGGCGACACCGTGGTCATCAACGTCGAAGGCGACAACGCCGAGGCCGTGGCCGACAACCTGGCCAACATCCTCGTCAACGCCGAGTGACGCACCGCGCATAACGCGCTGACGCACTGACGTACGAACGTTTCGACCGCCCGCCATATTCGACGGGCGGTCGTTCTATTTTAATAGGTTCTTCGCGGCTCGAACCGGTTCATCAGACTAGACCTTTGGCCGAGAAGCACACAGGGGTTTAGGGCACCCTCTAGGGCATTTTGAAAAACACTTAGGGAGCCGGCAAACGCAAGCCGGACACGACGGAAAGGACAGCGCATGGCAGGCAGAACCGACAGCGGCAGCTCAATCACCAACGTCGCGGCGACGGCCGGCGTGTCCATCGCCACCGTCTCACGCGTGCTGTCCGGCAAACGCGGCAAGGACGACGATATCGCCCGCCGCGTGCGCGAAGCCGCCAAACAGCTCGGCTATTCAGTCAACTACGCGGCGAGCGCGCTGCGCAGCGACGTGACGAAAACCATCGGCCTGGTCATTCCGAGCGCCACGGAACCGTTCGCCGCGCAACTGCTCGACGAGATCGAGCCGACCATCGACACCGAATCGCAACAGCTGTTGCTGGGCATCGGAGCCACGCAGGAAGCGCAGGCGGAACGCATCGAATCGCTGGCCAACCGCCATGTGGACGGGCTGATCGTGGTGCCCGCGGCCGGCGCGGACCTTGCCGGAACGCTGAACCAGTACGCGAACACGCTGCCGATCGTGCAGATCTGCGGACGGCAGACCGCGCCGCGCGTGTCCGTGGTAGGCATCGACGAAAACGCCGCGATGGAGGCGATCGTCAAACATCTGGCCGAGCAGGGCATCGCGTCCGCCGCGTATATGGCCGGCAACGAGCTGTCTTTCGAATCGGCGGAACTGTTCGCCACATTCCACACGCATATGCGCACTTACGGGCTTGCCACCAGCGAAAACTGGAACCAGTTCGGCGAACGTACCGTGCAGCGCGGTTTCGATTGCGCCATGCGGCTGTTCAACGGGCCGCTCGTACAGCCGGAAGCCGTGGTCTGCGCCGACGATGCGATCGCGTTCGGCGTGATGGTGGCGTTCGACGCGTTGGGAACCGCGTGCCGGAGGACGTGCTGGTGGTCGGCTACCATGATTCCGCCATCGCGCGTACCACCATGCCTCGGCTGACGTCGGTGCGTGCGCCGTTTGAGCGTATTGTGTCGGAATGCTTACGATTGCTGGCTTCCGGTCCTGCCGGAGGCGCGGCGGAGACGGCTGCTGCGCCAGGCGGCAGCGTGCGCGCGCCCCGTGTCATGCTTGCCCCGCAGCTTATTGTGCGGGATTCCTCGGTGTTCCGCCGGTGAATCGCGAATCGAATCGCCGGTAATTACTGGAAATTACGAAAATCACGGAATCAGCGCGCAGAACAGCGCTTCGAACACCAAAACCGGATTGCCGTTGCCATTGAGCCTGCGGCGCGCGGTGGCGATGTCCTCCAGCCGGCGCACGGCCCCCCGTACGGTCGAGCCGTACCGACAATTCCGTGATGGCGGAACGGTTTTCGAGGTTGATGAGCCCCACCGCGTCCTCGGCGTTGTTCTGCAGCACCGCCACGTCACGGTAGATACTGGCGACCGAATTGAGCGCACGGTCGAGCACGTCACGCGTGAGTCTGGTGGCGCGTCGTTTGAGCTCGTCTTTTTTGGCGATCGCATTGTATGCGCCACGCAGTTTCGGGGGTATGCGGTCTTTGGGTCCGAGCCCGTTGATGCGGCGGAAATCGGCTTCCGCTTCGGACGCTTTGACGTTGACTTCCGCTTCGGCCTGCGCCTTCGCGTTGTCGATGAGGTTGCCGGCCAATAGCACGGCATCCGACGCGCGATGCAAGCCGAGCACGCCGACGATGAGCTCGTCGCGGTCCGTCATGATGCGTTCGTCCTTGGCATACAGGCTCGCGATGCCGATGTGCCCCTCCGACAATCGTGCCGCACGCGCCGCGATATTCGGCTCGAAACCTTGCGATTCCAAGAATTTCGCCACCGCCTGGTTGGACGGTACGGCCAAGTTGACGATGCGTGCGCGAGCGGATGGTCGGCAGCACGTCTTGGGCGCTGGGCGCGCACAGCAGCCAGATGGTGTGCGGGCTCGGCTCTTCGATTTCCTTCAACAGCACGTTAGTGGTGCGTTCCATCATGCGGTCGACGTCTTCGATGATGATGATGCGCCACGGCGCGGTGCCGGGCATCTGCTCGGATGTGGTGATGATGTCACGCACCTCGTCGATGCCGATGGTCACTTTGTTGGTGGCCAGCACGCTCACGTCGGGGTGGGTGCCGGCAAGCACCTGCTCGGTGGTTTTGGTCGGCTCATCGTTCAGGCCATGATCGGGGCTTTCGAGCGCGGCGGCGAACGCGCGGGCAACGTTGGAACGGCCCGATCCGGGAGGGCCGCAGATCAGCCACGACTGCGCGATGGCCTTCGGGTCGCCGCTGGCGATGGCCTTCAGCTGTTCGACCACCTGCGCTTGGCCTACTATGGAGTTCCACACGCTCATGCGATACCCCCGTCAGCGGTGCTCACGGTGTCGAAATCGGCTTTGATACGCGCCCACACGTCTTCGATGGACTGGCTTGCGTCAATAACGTGGAACCGTTCCGGCTCACGTTCAGCCAAGTCGAGGAACGCGACGCGTGTGCGACGCTGGAAGTCGTTGCCGGCCGCCTCCATGCGGTCTTCGGCATGCTGCAGCCGCGCATGCGATTGCGCCGGATCCATATCCAGCAGATACGTGCGTTCCGGCAGCAGACCGTTCGTGGCCCACATGCTCAGGTTTCGGATTTCCGCGGCCGTCAGCTCGCGGCCGCCCGCCTGGTACGCCAAAGAGGAATCGAGATACCGGTCGGTGATGACCACCGCGCCGCGTTGCAGAGCGGGCAGAATCACTTCCGCGACGTGCTGCGCGCGGTCGGCGGCGAACAACAGCGCCTCCGTACGCGGGGCGATGTCGGCACAATCGTTCTCATCCCCCGTATCCACGCCGTGCAACAGCATTTTGCGAATCGCCACGCCCAATGCGGTGCCGCCCGGCTCGCGCGTGACCACGCATTCGCGGCCCTGAGATTCAACATATGCGCGCAACCGTTCGACCTGCGTGGTCTTGCCCACGCCGTCAACGCCTTCAAACGAGATAAAAAAGTGCCCTGCATGCCTTTCACTGTACCGTGCGCCCCTGCCGTGCCCGGCCATTCGGCCCACGGCGATGTCGCACGATGCCGATTGTCTTGCGGAACATCAGATCGTGCGACGTTTCCGCACCGCGTAACGTCAGCGTGCGGGAACGACTTCAGGACGCGCGTAGCCTTCGTTGGCGGTCAGCCAGTCGACGTCAGCCTTCACGGTGGACGCGGTGGAGCCGATCTCCTTCGCTATACGCGTATTCGCCCAACCCTTGTCGGCCAGTTCACGCACCTTGGCACGGCGGTCGGCACGCGCCTGTTCGGTCGCGCTCACCTTCTTCGCGGATTTCGCTCCTTTGGCAGCGCCCTTCTTGGCTCCCTTCGCAGCCGTCTTGCGGCCACGACGCTTCGACGGCCCCTGCGCGCGCTTCTCCGCCAGCAGGCGGAACGCCTCGGCCGGTTCGATCGATTCGGGCGCATACTGCTTCGGCAGTGTACGGTTGGTCTCGCCATCGGTGATGTACGCGCCGAAACGGCCGTCCTTGATGGTCACGTGCTTCTGGGTTTCCGGATCGGTGCCCAAGTCGCGCAACGGCGGCTTGGCCGCGCCACGTCCACGACCGCGTCCATACTTCGGCTGCGCGAACAGTTCCTTGGCCTTCTCCAAGTCGACGGTGAAGATCTCGTCTTCGGAAGCCAGCGAACGCGTGTCGGACTTGCCGTCGGCACCGGTCTTGGTCAGGTACGGGCCGTAACGGCCATTGTTGGCCATGACCGTAACCGTTTGCATTTCGCCGGTTTCGGCGTTCGCCTCATCGTAGGAGCCGACTTCGCGCGGCAGGCTCAGCAGCTTCAGCGCGTCTTCCAACGTCAGCGATTCGGGACTCATCGTCTTGAACAGCGAGGCCATCTTTCGGACGGTCGGAAGCCGCCTTCTTACCGCCGGAACGCTTCGTCTTGCCCGCCTTGCCTGCGGCGGACTCGGCAGCGGTATCGCCGGCATCTTCCGCGCTCGGCATGACCAGCGCCACGTACGGGCCGAACCGGCCATTGCGTACCTCGACGGTGCCGCCGGACGCCGGGTCCTTGCCCAGTTCACGCGGCCCACCGGAATGGTTTTCAATCAGATCGTGGCCGACCTCGACGGTCAGCTCATCCGGAGCGAGCGTATCCGGCAGCGAGGCGCGCTTCGGATTGCCTTCCGCATCCAGATGCTTCATGTCCTCAAGATACGGGCCATAACGGCCGACGCGCACGTGCAGGCCATCGCCGATATCGATGGTGTTGATCTCACGCGCATCAATCTCGCCAAGCTGCGCCACCTGCTGCTGCAGGCCCTCATGCGCCTCGTCGGCGGACTGGGCCGCGCCATCGCCGGAACCGAAGTAGAAGCGGGTCAGCCACGCCTTGCCGGTCTCATGGCCACCAGCAATCTGGTCGAGGCCGGTTTCCATATCGGCGGTGAACTCGTAATCCACATACTTCCGGGAACTTCGTTTCAAGCAGTTTGGTGACGGAGAACGCCAGCCAGGACGGAATCAGCGCACGGCCACGCTCGTACACGTACCCGCGGTCGATGATTGTGGAGATAATGCTCGCGTAAGTGGACGGACGGCCGATTTCCTTCTGTTCCAACGTTTTGACGAGCGACGCTTCGGTGCGCGCGCCGGCGGCTGGGTCTCGTGGCCGTCCGCGGCAACGTCCACGGCGGCAAGCTCGTCGCCCGGCTGCATCGGCGGCAGGGAAACGTTGTCATCGGTTTTCTTCGAAGCCTTCGCAGACTTTTCGGCCTTTATCGCCAATCTTCACGCCCGCCGCCTCGGCGCTCTTCTTCGCGTCGGCAACGCTACGGCGGCCCTCGCCGGTGGCCTTCATGAAGCCGGGGAATTCGATGACGGTGCCGGACGCCTGGAACACGGCCTCGCCGTCGGCTTCGGTCGGCGAGGACAGACGCACGGTGGCGGTGGAACCGGTCACATCGGCCATCTGGCAGGCCAGCGTGCGCTGCCAGATCAGGGGTGTACAGCTTGAGCTGGTCGGCCGGCACTTTGGTGGCGATTTCAGCCGGGTCACGGAAATGCGCGCCCGCCGGTCGGATACATTCGTGGGCTTCCTGCGCGCCCGCCGTCTTCGTGGCGTACTGCTTGGGCGCATCGGACAAGTACTTTTCGCCGAAGTGCCGCGACACCGCTTCACGGGCGGCCGCGATCGCCTCCTGCGACAGCGTCACCGAATCGGTACGCATGTACGTGATGAAACCGTTTTCGTACAGGCCCTGCGCGGCACGCATGGTCTGGCGCGAGCTCATGCCGAGGCGATTGCCGGCCGTCTGCTGCAGCGTGGACGTGGTGAACGGCGGCACCGGACGGCGACGGTACGGCTTGGTTTCCATCGACGAGACGGTGAACGTCGCATATTCCAGCGATCGCGCGATCGCATTCGCGTGCGTTTCGTCCAGCTGCACGACGTTGTCTTTGACGCCGGCGGCGGTCAGCTGGCCATCATCGCCGAAATCCTTTGGAACCGGCCAAACGACGGCCACCCAGCGACACCATGCGAGAATCGAACGCAACATTGTTGCCGTCGGCGTCGGGCGCTTCCAGCGTGGCGGTGACATCCCAATAGGGGCACGCACGAACGCCATGCGCTCACGCTCACGTTCCACGATCAGACGGGTGGCCACGGACTGCACGCGGCCCGCGGACAGGCCCGGACCGACCTTGCGCCACAGCACCGGGGGGACAGCTCATAGCCGTACAGACGGTCCAGAATACGACGGGTTTCCTGGGCGTCCACCATGGCGGCGTCCACATCACGCGTGTTGTTCAGCGACGCCTTGATCGCTTCCGGCGTGATCTCGTGGAACACCATGCGCTTGACCGGCACCTTCGGCTTCAGCGTCTGCACAAGATGCCATGCGATCGCCTCACCTTCGCGATCCTCATCAGTGGCGAGGTAGAGGGTGTCTGCCTTCTTCAGCGCGCTTTTCAGGTCGGCAACGGTTTTCTTCTTGTCGCCGTCGACAATGTAATACGGCTTGAATCCGTCTTCGATATCCACGCCGAACTTGCCGTACTTGGCTTTCTCGGCCGCCGGCACCTGGCTGGGCTGGGCAAGGTCGCGGATATGGCCGACCGATGCCATGACCGTGTATCCGGAGCCCAAGTATCCGCCAATCTTCTTCGCCTTGGTAGGAGACTCCACAATAACGAGCTTGCTGCCGGTAGCCATAGCCACTCCTTATTACTAGTGTTTGCAACGCAATAATACTCACTGAATACGGAGAAATGGCAAACCGCCCGTGTGGCGTATGGACGGCAGCATGCCCGGAACCGGCTGTTTTCAGCGCTTCGGCGGTGCGGGCGGCGCTCCCACCAAACCCAGTTTCGTCAACGGCGAGGCGGTCAGCTGACGCATGGCGAGCGTTATGCCAAGCACCAGCGCGGAAACGGCGGCCGTCAGCAGCGCCGTGGAAACGTACGCGCCGGCATTCGTCCATTCGGCGCTCATGGCGAGTCCCGGCTGAATCTGCCAGATGATATACGCGCCGTACAGGATGCCCAATACGCCAATCGTCAGCATCACACTGCCGACGATCTGCACGCTTGCCGACGAGACGCGCGTGCCCGGCTCATCCATGCCGCTGGCGAACGTGGTGGCAAGCGCCAGCAACGCCAGTCCGCCGACGATCAGCAGCGCCATAATCACGTCGGTCGGACGATGCCATTGCGCCGCGATCACCGACAATCCGACCAGCACCGTATACGCCCAACCAATCACCGCCACCAGCGCACGCAGCACGCGCGGTACGGCGCACAGCAGCATCACGCTTGCCGCAGCGGCAAGGATGACATGTCCGGAAGGCGCGGAATTATTAGGATTCGATTCCAAATTAATAAGATACGGGCGTGGCAGCAGCGGCTTCAACAGTTCGGCCGCGGCGAAACACAGGCCTCCGAATACAGCGAGCTGCGCGATCGACAGCCACCGTTTGCGCACGATCAGCACGGCAAACGCGATTGCCCCCATGATGACGCTGACGGTGATGACCACTGCGGAAATGGCGAAGACGTGCACGACCGGCGCCAGCCAACCCGGCAACGCGGCATCGAATTTCGACCAGACGATATCCTCATAGCTTTGGCCGTCCATGGTACGCACGCCAAGCCACCAGACGCCGGCGGAAGCGGCAAGCATCAGCAGACCGAACACCACGCACAGCACGATGCTGGACACGCGCGGATGGCGGGTCAGCGGATCCGCCTGAGCCAAGCCTTTTGTTGACATCCTGCGGAGAAAGCACCGCCTCGACTTCGCGCATATCAGGGAACGACAACGATTCCAACGGTTCCGCAGGCGTTGCTGCCGTGGGCTGCTGAAGCATGTTCACAGGCTGCTGTGGATCTCGGACAAGTGGCTTGAATTCGTTGGTCATAGTCACCGAGAATACGGCATCGCCCCTACTGTGGGGAACGAATCGGAGAAGATATAGAAAAACCTCCACGCACCCGGAAGAGGCCACTTACCCTTGCTGCATTCCTGCCCTGGGGGAGTTGGGTGACATACCGCCACGCGGAGGCTCTTGCCATATTACACCATGCCCGGACCTCGCCGCACCGACTAGACGCACGGGTACACGAGAAGGAATCGCACGCCATCCCTGTGCGTTTGCGTGGCTGCGATAAGCATCGATAACGTTTGGAAGGTTGTTTTGTTATGACTGATGCGGTGGAGTATCCCGATCTGGTGGTCGTGGGCGCAGGCCTGTTCGGCCTGACCGTGGCCCAGCAGGCCGTGGAGGCTCGGCGTGCGCGTGGAGATCATCGACGTGCGCGACCATATCGGCGGCAACGCGTACAGCTACATGGACGAGGAGACCGGCGCGGAGATCCACAAGTACGGCGCCCACCTGTTCCACACCTCCAACAAGCGCGTCTGGGACTATGTGAACCGTTTCACGAGCTTCACGAACTACGTGCACCGCGTGTACGCCACGCATGACGGCGAGGTCTATCCCCTGCCGATCAACCTGGGCACCATCAACCAGTTCTTCCACGCGCATTACGCCGGCCGAGGCGAGGCCCTGGTCGACGGGCAGGCCGGCGAATTGGCGGGCACGGACCCGAAGAACCTCAACGACAAGGGCATTTCGCTGATCGGCCGTCCGCTGTACGAGGCGTTCATCAAGAACTACACGGGCAAGCAGTGGCAGACCGATCCGAAGGACCTGCCCGCGGGCATCATCAACCGCCTGCCGGTGCGCTTCAACTACGACAACCGGTATTTCAGGGACACGTGGGAGGGGCCTGCCCACGGACGGGTACGGCCTGGATGGAGCGCATGATTGACGATCCGCGCATCCACGTGACCCTCAGGACCGACTTCTTCGACGCCTCGCAGCCGTACAACAGGAAGGCGCTGGCCGCGGCGGGCGTGCCGGTGGTGTACACGGGTCCGGTGGACCGCTACTTCGACTATTCGCTCGGCGAGCTGAAGTGGCGCACGGTGGACTTCAGGGAGGTGCGTTACGACGAGGGCGACCATTTCGGATGCCCGGTGATGAACTTCTCCGACCCGGACGTGCCGTACACGCGCGCGATCGAGTTCAAGAACTTCAACCCGGAGCGCAGGGCTTCGCAGAACCCGGACAGGACCGTGGTGTGGGAGGAGTACAGCCGTTTCGCCGAGCGCGGCGACGAACCGTATTATCCGATCAACACGGAGGCCGACAAGGCGTTGTACGCGAGGTACGAGGAGCTCGCGAAGGCCGAGCCGAGGACCGTGTTCGGCGGCCGTTTGGGCACGTACAAGTATTACGACATGCACAACGTGATCGACACCGCGTTGACCGCGTACGAGCAGCAGGTCGAACCACTCCTCAAAAAGTGACGCGATATACATTGCGCAATATATGATTCCCGTTCACGCTGCGACGGCGCACGACCATTGGCCGCCACCGCCGCAGCGTTTCCGGGACAACAAAAAATCCCTATGGCGGCATTACCCAGGCCATAGGGATTTTCATTATATGCTGATTCTGCCTACGAATCAGGCGAGTGGGTCGAGACCTACGAGATGGTTGCCATTGCCATCGCGGGTCTGCCGTCAGCAACGCACGCTATGCGCGCCACACATCACTTGCCGGCGGCCTTCGCGGCCGCCACATCGGCGTCAAGCTGCTCTTCGGTGCCTTCGACCTCACCCTTGATGAATTCCTCCACCAAGCGGCGGGCCTCGCCATCCTCGTGCTGCACGGCCGGAGACTTCATGAAGTAGGAGCTCGGAGCCAGCACCGGACCGGCCAGATGACGATCGAGCGCGATCTTCGCCGCACGCACGGCGTCGATCACAATACCGGCGGAATTCGGGGGAATCCCACACCTCGAGCTTGTATTCGAGGTTCAGCGGCACATCGCCAAACGTGGTGCCTTCCAAACGCACGAACGCGAACTTGCGGTCATCAAGCCAAGCCACGTAATCGGAAGGTCCGATATGCACGTTGTGCGGATCCATGTCGTGCGGCACCACGGAAGTGACGGCGCGGGTCTTGAAATCTTCTTGGACTCCAGACGGGAACGCTGCAGCATGTTCATGAAGTCCATGTTGCCGCCCACATTGAGCTGGTAGGTGCGGTCCAAGCGCACGCCACGGTCTTCGAACAGACGGGCGAGCACACGGTGGGTGATCGTGGCGCCGACCTGGGACTTGATGTCGTCGCCGACGATCGGCACACCAGCGTCACGGAACTTCTGCGCCCACTCCGGATCGGAGGCGATGAACACCGGCAGGCAGTTCACAAACGCGCAGCCAGCGTCCATAGCGGCCTGAGCGTAAAGCCTTGTCCGCCTTTTTCGGAACCGACCGGCAGATAGGAGACCAGCACATCCACCTTCTTGTCACGCAGCACCTGGGCCACGTCCACCGGCTCGGCGTCCGACTCCGTAATCATCTGACACGATGAAACAGCAAAGCGTAACTTGTCCTATGACCCGGATACCGGCGACGGCGTGGTGTTGCTCACCGTCGGTGCCAGCGCCGCGAAGGACAGCAATGGCATTACGCGGTCTGTGGAGATCAGCCATGAAATTTAAGCAATACGTAATA
>VOFK01004030.1_pt1 | contig 24172 bp, 44 predicted proteins | sample 5384121 | NCBI WGS metagenome assembly VOFK01 (sample SAMN12384730, study PRJNA508395) | human gut metagenome | isolation source: healthy gut J | host: Homo sapiens | reverse complement strand
ATTTCTACGAGAGTAGCAAAACCTCACCTCAAAGGAAACTGAAAGATTGAGCAGAACAATGATCGAGAGACCCGGAAAAAGCTGGTTGAGGAATGAAGATTATCCTCCGTCTGTTCGACAACGCGAAAGGAATCTTTTGGTGTAGAGGACAACAAAACCAGACTGTATCGAAAAATTAAGAGAACTGACAAAAGATGAACCTCGTATGGAAGTTCTGGCACTGAAGACCAAGTATCCTCAGGGTGGTGAGCGTCAGCTCATCTATGCAACAACAGGACGTGCGATCAATTCTGCAATGCTTCCGGCAGATGCAGGATGTTGTAGATAATGTGGCAACAATGGTAAGCGTATACCAGGCTGTTGTAGAAGCGAAAGCCTTCAATGGAACGTGTTGTAACAGTAAGTGGGGACGCTGTTGCAGAGCCAGGCAATTTCAGAGTACCATTTGGCATCAATCAGCAGGAGCTTGTAGAGGCAGCAGGAGGATTTAAAACAGAGCCTGAGAAACTGATCTCCGGTGGTCCGATGATGGGATTCTCCATGTTCTCATTAGATGTACCTGTAACAAAGACATCTTCATCAATTCTTGGATTTACCAAAGATGAAGTGGCTAAGATGGAGCCGTCTGCATGTATCAACTGTGGACGCTGTGTAGAAGCCTGTCCAAGCCGCCTGATCCCATCGAGACTGGCGGATTATGCAGAACATCATGACGAAGAGAAGTTTACAAAAAACACGAAGGACTCGAATGTATGGAATGTGGTTCCTGCAGTTTCGTATGTCCGGCAAAACGTCCGCTGAAACAGGCAATCGGATCTATGAGAAAAAGATTGCATTGGCGAACCGTAGAAAGAAAAAAATAAACTAGAAAAGAAAGAAGAGGGTGAACAAAAAGTGAGTGAGAACAATTTGAAAATGTCATCTTCACCACATATTCGTTCCAAAGCGACTACCAGCAATATTATGCTGCTGGTGGCCATCGCACTTTTGCCGGCGTCTGCATTTGGTGTATGGAACTTTGGACTGCCGGCATTCGGAATGCTGGTTACAACAACAGTTGTAGCAGTACTGACGGAGTACATATACGAAAAACTGATGCATAAAAAGATTACGATCAACGACTGGAGTGCAGCTGTAACAGGTCTGTTACTTGGTCTGAATAACCTGCCGCCTACAGCACCATGGTGGATGGGTGCGATCGGTAGTGTGTTCGCAATCCTGATCGTAAAACAGTTATTCGGAGGTCTGGGACAGAACTTCATGAACCCCTGCACTTGGAGCAAGATGTTTCCTTCTGCTTTCATTTACAAGCCAGATGACAAGCTTTTGTATATGACGGTGTGACAGGGAGCTACACCACTTGCACAGTTAAAAAGCAGGTAATACAGTGAATACGATGGATATGCTGATCGGTAGAATTCCTGGAACCATTGGTGAGACATCTGCGATCGCTATTCTGATCGGAGCTATTTTCCTGATCCTTATGGGAGTAATTGATCTCAGAATTCCTGGAACATACATTGTTACATTTGTGATCTTTGTCGGAATTTTCGGACATATTGCAAATCCGGATGTCGGGTTCTTTGATCCACAGTACATCACAGCACATCTCTGCGGGTGGCGGTCTGATGCTTGGAGCATTTTTTATGGCAACCGATTATGTGTAACATCTCCGATCACACCGAAAGGACAGTTTGTATACGGTATTATCCTTGGTGTGTTAACAGGTCTGTTCCGTCTGTTTGGCGGTTCAGCAGAAGGTGTATCCTATGCAATCATCTTCAGCAACCTTCTTGTACCGCTGATCGAGAGAGTTACTCTTCCAAAGCCTTTCGGTAAAGGAGGAGAAAAATAATGAATAAGATTATCAAAAATACACTGATCCTTACACTGATTACTGTTGCAGGAGTCCTTCTTGGTGCGGTATATGAAGTTACCAAGACTCCGATCGCACAGTCACAGGAGACAGCCAAAAAAGAAGCATGGCAGGCAGTATTTTCAGATGTAAAACTGGATGATTTCAAAGGCAGAAGATGTAGATCAGAAGGCTGCAGACAAAGCTGTAAAAAGATGGGAACAATGCAACATAGATGAAGTCTATTCTGCTGTTATGGATGGAAGCGAAGCTGGTTATGTTATAACAGTAACAGACAAAGATGGCTCGGCGGCAATATCCAGATTACAGTTGGTATTAAGAAAGACGGTACGATCAACGGCGTATCTATTCCTTTCTATCAGCGAGACAGCAGGTCTTGGTATGCGTAAGCGAAAGAACCAAGCTTTTACAATCAGTTTGCAACAGACAGGCTGAAAAATTCTATGTATCCAAAGACGGTGGAGACGGACAGCAGATCGATGCCTTGAGTGGTGCAACCATTACTTCAAGAGCAGTAACAGGAGCTGTCAACACAGCACTTGGATATTATCAGAATGCATTTAAATAAATTAGAGGTAGTGGAAAAGATGAATAAATGTACTGAAAGAGTATATAACGGTCTGATCAAAGAAAATCCTACCTTCGTTCTGATGTTAGGAATGTGTCCGACACCTGGCGGTAACAACATCCGCTATTAACGGTTTAGGTATGGGACTGTCCACAACAGTCGTACTTGTACTGTCAAATATTTTGATTTCCATGCTGCGTAAAGTGATTCCGGATTCGGTTCGAATGCCGGCATTTATCGTAGTCGTAGCATCTTTCGTAACAATTGTACAGTTCCTTTAGAGGGATTCGTTCCAAGTCTGTATGATTCACTTGGACTTTACATCCCGCTGATCGTTGTTAACTGTATCATCCTTGGACGTGCAGAAAGTTATGCATCTAAGAACCCGGTACTTCCATCTATCTTCGATGGTATTGGTATGGGACTTGATTTACATTTGGTCTTACCTGCATCGGATCGTTCGTGAGTTTATCGGAACCGGAGCTATTCTTCGGTGTTCAGATTCTTCCACTTTCAGACTTGCAGAGCAGGAAAAGGCGGAGGATATGTACCAGTAACAATCTTCATCCTGCCTGCAGGAGCTTTCCTTGTTCTTGCATTCTTAGTTGCAGGCATGAACAAGCTCAAGAAAAAACCTGCTGAAGAAGAAAGGCAAGAAGATTGCCGAGCCACAGGGATGCTGTACAGACTGTGCATCATGCGGCGGATGCGGATCAGCAAAAGTATTTCCAACAGGGAAATGAAGAGTAGGAGGGAGTACATAGTATGAAAGAGTTATTGATTATTGCAATTGGTTCAGCTATCGTAAATAACGTTGTACTCAGCCAGTTTCTTGGAATTTGTCCATTCCTTGGAGTATCCAAAAAAGTTGAGACAGCTACAGGTATGGGAGGAGCAGTTGTGTTTGTTATCACATTATCATCATTCTTTACGGGACTGATCTATAAATTCATCCTGGTTCCGCTGGGATTTGAATATCTGCAGACAATCGTATTCATTCTGTTTATCGCAGACTTTAGTACAGTTCGTGGAAATGTTCCTGAAGAAAGAGTATGCCTTCTCTTTACAAAGCACTTGGAGTATATCTCCCTCTGATCACCACAAACTGCGCAGTTCTTGGTGTGGCACTTTACAAACGTTCAAAAAATGAATATTCTATCATCGAAGGTGTTGTCAATGGTATTGGTACATCTGTCGGATTCCTGATCGCGATCGTGACTTCATGGCAGGTATTCGTGAGAAGATGGAATACAATGATATTTCAGAGTCCTTCCAGGGAACTCCGATCGTACTGATCACAGCTTGTCTGATGGCGATCGCGTTCTGTGGGATTCTCAGGATTAATTTAGGGAGGAGGCAGACAATGAGTGTTACAGGTATTATCCTTGCGGCAGTTATCGTAGGAGGCACCGGATTATTCATTGGTGTATTCCTCGGCGTTGCCGGTAAGAAATTTGCGGTAGAGGTAGATGAAAGAGAAGAAGCCATCTTGGGCGTTCTTCCTGGAAATAACTGCGGTGGCTGTGGTTATGCCGGATGTTCCGGACTTGCTGCGGCAATCGTAAAAGGAGAAGCCGAAGTCGGCGGATGTCCGGTCGGAGGCGCCCGGTAGCAGCAAAGTCGGAGAGATCATGGGCGTTCTGCAGGTGCAGGTACATGAAGTTGCATTTGTAAAAATGTGGCGGAGACTGTGAAAAAGCAAAACAGGAATATGAAATATCACGGACTGAACGACTGTACTTATGGTCAACATGATGCAGGACGGAGGACCGAAAGCCTGTTCTTATGGATGTCTTGGAGACGGAAGCTGTGTTCAGGCATGTCCATTCGATGCGATCCACATTGTAAACGGTGTGGCAGTTGTAGATAAAGAAGCATGTAAAGCATGCGGAAAATGTAGCTGTATGTCCAAAAACACCTGATCGAGATCGTGCCATATGATCAGAAGCATCTGGTAAAATGTAATTCACAGGACAAAGGTAAAGCAGTTATGCAGGCATGTACAGCCGGATGTATCGGATGTAAGATGTGTGAGAAAGCATGTAAGTTTGAAGCTGTTACAGTGGAAAATAACATTGCGCACATCGACTACGAGAAATGTAAAGACTGTGGTGCCTGTGCAGTAAAATGTCCGAAGAAAGTTATCTCATAACAGGATGAAAAAGATATTGAAAGACGGATTTGTATTATTAAAAAATGATATAAAGAAGGCAAAAATGGGCGGTTATATTTATAATCGCCTATTTTGTATTTGGAAGTCAATTTCTGCCGGGTATCGTTGCCCCTTTGGTCTGGATTACGGGATTTCCTTGTCCGGCATGCGGACTTACAAGAGCAGGAATCCGGCTTTTTGCATCTGGACTTCAAAGGAGCATGGAAGATGCATCCGTTTATCTATGCATTCGCAGCAGGTGTGGTGATATTTGCATGGAAGCGCTATATCTGTAAGAAGCCGATTGGAAAATGGTTTAAGACAGGCTGTGTCGTGTCGTGTGTGTGGTTCTTATGGTGATTTACTACGTGTGGCGTATGTATCGGTATTTTCCGGACCAGCCGCCAATGAGTTATTACCACTATAATCTGCTTCGACTGTTCATGGATGTTGCGTTCGAGCTCTGAAATGATAAGATAGACGCAAAAAATAAGTAAGGCAAAGGAGAATGACAGATGGATGAAGAAAAATAAGCAGGTAACCGCTGACGAGGTCTACAGCAGTTACGGTGAATCAACAGAAGAAGAAACCGGCAGGAGAGCCGGAAGAGAAGGCGAACCAGAACCGGAAACAACCGGATCAGAGGATTCACAGGATAATAAATTCGTATATCAGGATAATCAATATGACTACAGCCAGCAGTACAGCCAGAACAGAAATGAGCAGTCAGACAACTCTCCAATGGATCTAAAAAGACTGGATACTGACATTGATCGTATTACTGATCCCGTGTGTTGGAATAGTCATGTATTTTTGTATGGGCATTCGAAAGTAACGGTAATATTAACCGGAGAAACTTCTGCAGAGCACAGCTGATCATATTCGCAGTATTACTGGGAATTTATCTGGTGTTGTTTATGCTGTTCGGCGTGGTTGCATTTAGCCGGGTGGTGGGCTATTAAATTTGTTTGGGATTTAATTTATTGACGTAGTTGGCCTCTCGATCCTTGAAGAAAACAGTATAAAGTGGTTCTGGTTCAGGTTCCATGCTCTAAGAAAAACTAAGAGAGCCAGAATCTCCTAAAAGCAAAGGAACTACGCTCAAACTCGGCGTTCGCCTCAAACACGTTCGCTTCGTTCCTTTAACGGAGATTCTGACTCTCTAACTTTTTTCTAAGAGCATTTCACATTCACCAGAACCACTTTATACTGTTTTCTTCAAGTCGTGACTGGCAGCGGATGTTAATAAATGAAATGCCCGGAAGTGTAACTCGGTGGAGGCCACTACAGTACACAAGCTTGCCAAAAAGTCATGAAAATCCACTTATTGGCAGCTGACCACCGTAGCCTTCCGCTACCACAACCGTTAGGCAATTGCCATTTAATTCGTAAGGCATTTGATACCCACGGAATAAAAAGTAGAAAGCCGTTCCAGTGAATGTGAAAGAGGCGTTGGTAATTCTTAAGGGGCAAAATTCTGCGTTAGGTTTTCAAAATTTGACTGTCTGAGGCGTATGCCGAGTTTCAAATTTCGGAAAGCCCGTTTTTAGCATACTTTTTGACGCTTTAGTATTTTCCCACCGACGGAACCTGAACAGGAACAGGCTTCCTACTTTTTATGCAGGTCCGGGTAATCATGCCTTCCTGAATTAAATCCCAATTTTATGCACCTTCTCATCATCCGTAATAAATATCGCCTCCACTCCATCCATACTCTGGATAAGTTCCATTCCTTTCTCGTATCCCAGTAGAAAGCAGGTTGTGCTGAGTGCATCTGCTTTTTGTAGAAGAGTCTGTGATGATCGATACGCTGTAAAGATTGTTCTCGCACGGATATCCGGTTCGTGGATCCAGGATGTGGTGATATATAGTTTTCCGTTTTTCTTAAAATACCGTTCATAGATTCCGGAAGTTACAACTGTCTGGTCTTTTTAACTGTACAGAGGTGATAGCTTCACCGGATTCATCGAAAGGTTTCTGGATTCCGATGTTGTATTTGCTTCCGTCGGGTTTGGTGCCGATGACATCAACGTTTCCTCCAAGGTTGATGATCGCATGATTTATCCCTTGCTTTTTGAGATATGTTTTCACCTGGTCGGCAATGTATCCTTTGGCGATGGCTCCCAGATCGATGCCGGCTTCGGGATCTTCCAGTGTAACGGTGTTATCCTGAATGTCGACTTTTGTGTAATCAACGTGGCTTACGGCCTGGGCAATGGCATCGGAAGATGGAACCGTTGGTTTATCTGCCTTGAAATCCCAGAGAGCCGATACCGGTTCAATGGTGAGATCAAAGGCACTGCTGGAAAGTTCGCTGTAATGGATACCCTCCTTAATAAGATTGGCCGTTTCGGAAGAGACAGTGAAGGGCTGACCGTTTGCGTGGTTTAATTTATAAAAGTTCACTGTCTGTATTGGTGGTGGAGAACATTGTGTCATATTTTTTCGCAAAGTTTCTTCAGACCATCCAGAATACTTTCTATCTGCAGGGATCAAGGATCTGATCTTGATGACAGTGTCAAAGAGCATGTCGGTATAAGTAAGATCCTGATCGGTCTGTGTACTGCTTTTTTGCGCCGGAGCATCCGGTCAAGAGAAGAGCAGAGGCAGTGAGAACCGCACTGAGTTTTTTTTTATGATATTTTTTTTACATTTCATAATACTAATAACCTCGTAGTTGATGATTTTTCTATCATGTATTTACATAACTTGTAGTATAACATGAAAAAACAGATGCAAACCAAACATATTTTCTTTTTGTTGAATGGGACAATTTCTTGTGATAGAATAGTACCGTTAGTGGACAAAGGAGAGAACGTATGAATTGGAAGAAAAAAAAAGATGCGGTTCTTATATTGACAGTTCTTTTGATTGCCGGTGCAGCTTTTGGTGTACATGAATTTGCCGGCGGGGGATGGAGCTGATACCGTGACTGTGAAGGTGGATGGTAGGTGACAGGAACCTATCCGCTCGCAAAGGATCAGAAGATTAGGATCAATGGCGGTACGAATATACTTACGATAAAGAATGGAAAAGCGAAGATGACAGATGCAGACTGTCCGGATCAGTTTGTGTACATCAGAAAGCAGCTTCAAAGAATCATGAGAGCAGTATCTGTCTGCCTAATAAAGTAGTGGTTGAGGTAGACGGAAGTGAAGAAAGTGAATTCGATGCAGTGGCAAATTAGGAGGGACATTGTGAAGAATAGAGTGGCATATTTTGGAGTGTTTACGGCACTGGCGCTGATATTCAGCTATGTTAGAGACGCTGATCCCTATCAATTTCGGAATCCCGGGAGTGAAGCTTGGGCTTGCGAATCTGGTGATCGTGATCGTTATATAAGATGAAGCTGACGGAGGTATATATCTGTTGTCTGTGGTCAGAGTACTACTGTCAGGATTCATATTTGGAAATTATTTCAGTATCATTTACAGCCTGGCCGGTGGATTGTTAAGTCTGACGGTAATGGCACTCTTGAAGAAGAGCAAAAGGATTCAGTGTGATGGGAATCAGTGTGGCGGGCGGAGTGTTCCACAAATGTGGGACAGCTGATCGTTGCAATGCTTGTGGTGGAGACATTCAGTGTTGGTTATTATTTCTCGGTGCTTCTGGTCGCAGGACTGATTACCGGACTGGTGATCGGGATCGTGTCGGCGGAGATGTTGAAGAGAATTAAGAATATACAGTTTTGATGGAGGAACTATGATTACATATACGTGGGAATTCTGGAAGGAATGGAAGAAGACAAAGTCATTGTAGATGTCGGCGGTGTCGGATATGGAATCTACATGGCAGGGACCGCAATGGGCAGGCTTCCGGCTCTTGGAAAAGAAGTAAAGATCCACACCCATCTGCATGTTAAGGAAGATCTGATGCAGTTGTATGGCTTCCTTACCAGGGATGAACTCCGTGTGTTCCGGCTTCTGATCGGTGTCAGCGGGATCGGACCGAAAGGCGGTCTTGGGATTCTTTCGGCACTCGGACCCGATGATCTGAGATTTGCGGTTGCGTCGAATGATGTAAAGGCAATACAGGCGGCACCGGGAATCGGTAAAAAAGACGGCTATGGAGAAGCTGATTCTGGAATTAAAAGACAAGTTGAAGCTGGAGGATGCGCTTGAGAATGCCGCGAATGCAGAACACGGCAGATACATCTGCAGGCATGGCAAAATGAGATGACAGGAGAAGCGGTACAGGCACTGGTTGCACTTTCGGGTATGGCAATACCGAGGCATTAAAAGCAGTCAGACAGGTAGAGATTACGGAAGAAATGAGTGTGGAAGATGTTCTCCGTCAGTCTCTGAAATATATGTTGTAGAAGGTAAGGGCAGACAGATGAGCAGAAGAATTATGACGACTGAGCATCTGGAAGAAGAGGTCAGGAACGAGAATCATTTAAGACCTCAGCTACTGGAAGATAACATTGGGCAGACAAAAGGCAAAAAAGAAATGCTGAAGATTTATATTGAAGCGGCAAAGGCGAGGGGCGAGCACTGGATCATCTTTTGTTCTATGGACCTCCGGGACTTGGAAAGACGACACTTGCGGGGAATCATTGCCAATGAGATGAATGTAAATATGAAGATCACATCAGGACCGGCAATCGAAAAGCCGGGCGAACTGGCAGCTATTTTTAAATAATCTGTCAGAGAATGATATATTATTTATTGATGAGATTCACAGATTAAACAGTCAGGTAGAGGAAGTCTTATATCCTGCAATGGAAGATTTTGCGATTGATGTTGTGATCGGAAAAGGAGCAGGAGCAAGGTCAATCCGTCTGGATCTTCCGAAATTCACCTTGATCGGAGCAACGACAAGAGCCGGTATGCTGACAGCACCGCTTCGTGACCGATTTTTGGCATGGTTGATCGGCTGGAATTCTATTCACCGGAGGAATTGAAGCAGATCGTAATACGGTCCGGGGATGTACTGGGTGTAGAGACCGATGATGCGGGCGCACTTGAAATTGCAAAACGATCCAGAGGAACACCAAGACTTGCCAATCGTCTGTTAAAGAGATGCCGGGATTTTGACAGGTATGCCACAATGGCTGTATCGATTATGGAGGTTGCAAAGACAGCACTGGATAAGCTTGAGGTTGACTCCATGGGACTTGATAATACAGACCGGAACATATTAATGACAATGATAGAGAAGTTTGGTGGAGGTCCGGTGGGACTGGATACTCTGGCTGCTGCCATTGGGGAAGATTCCGGCACGATTGAAGATGTCTATGAGCCATATCTGATCAAAAATGGGTTTATTCAGAGAACTCCAAGAGGAAGAGTCGTGACGGATGCGGATATGCCCATCTGGGGAATTTGTAAGGAAAATGAATAAAATAGTTGGTTTTTTCTTACAGATTAGTTTAATAGTTATCAGAAATTATGAAAGTTCGAGGAGGCTTCTTATGGCATCATCAAAAAACTATACAAGAAGTATTAATAGGAGGAAAGGTTTTTTACTTTTAAGTGGATTTGAAAGTGAAGACTATTTTACAGAAAGTTTCTACATATCTGAACCATAAGCTGGACGAATGCAAAGAATAGTGAGGGATATCGCAAGCCAGAGCGCAGAGACCAAGTATTCTGTTGGCGCTGAACATTGCGGATGATTACTTTAAGGCGAAGAAGCAGGGCGGTACACTGGAAAGTGATATTGAAGCGAAAGATAAAGAGATGTATGATTTGAAAGCATGAACTGATATCCGTTCAGATCAAGCTGGAGAATGCAGAGAAAGCGATGGACAAAGCTGAAGGAAGAGAATAAGGAACTTCAGATGAAGATCGTACAGCTGGAAACAGAGATTAAGAATAATAAAGTAAGAATTAGGCTGTCGTATGACAGCCTTTTTTAAAGTTTAGAATAAAAAGAAAGAGTTGAAAAAAGACAGGATAGGATACTATGAACAGAGATGTAGAGATATTAGCTCCGGCAGGGTCGATGGAGTGTCTGCGGGCGGCAAGGTACGCAGGTGCGGATGCAATATACCTGGCGGTACAAAATTTGGGGCGAGAGCATATGCACAGAATCTTTCGGAAGAAGATCTGGTGCAGGCAATTGAATTATGTGCATATTCATGGAAGAAAAGATTTATATGACGGTGAATACACTCCTGAAAGACAGGGAACTGAATGAACTGTATGCGTACCTGCTTCCTTATTACAAGGCAGGACTGGATGGAGTGATTGTACAGGATATCGGTGCGGTTAAGTTTATAGGAGAATATTTCCCTGAAATGCCGGTGCATGCCAGTACACAGATGACGATCACCAATACACTTGGAGCAGACTTCTTAAAAAGATACGGAATTACGAGAGTTGTACCGGCAAGAGAACTTTCTTTAAAGGAAATCCGTGATATGAAGAAACAGACAGGACTGGAGATGGAATGTTTTTGTACACGGAGCCCTTTTTGCTATTGTTATTCCGGACAGTGTCTGCTAAGCAGCATGATTGGTGGACGAAGTGGCAACAGGGGACAGTGTGCGCAGACCATGTCGTCTGCCTTATCAGACAGAAGGAAAGAAACCGGCGGATCTTATGAGTCTGAAAGACTTTTTGCACAATTGACATTTTACCGGAACTGATTGATGCCGGGATTGATTCGTTTAAAATAGAAGGAAGAATGAAACACCGGAATATGTATATACGGTTGTAAAAAATGTATCGTAAATATGCAGATCAGTATCTGAAACTTCAGAAAGAAGGCAAAGGAAAAATCCTCGTATCATGTATCAGAGGCAGACAAAAAGAGAGTTACTTGCAACTTATCAGAGACGGGTTATTGTGAAGGCTACTATTATCAAAAGCATAACGGCAAGGACATGGTATCTTTTGAAGCGTCCAAAGAATGGAAGAGATGGAAGTGCAGAGGAAAAGCCATGGCAGGATATAAAAGTACAAGAAAAATTAATGGTATTTTAACACTTTCTGTCGGAAACCGTGCAAACTAACAGTATCATGCGGTGATGTTACTGTAGAATGTATCGGACAGGAAGTGCAGGCGGCACAAAGCAACCGTTAGATCCGGCAAGAATCGAAAAGCAGATGCGCAAAACCGGTAATACAGAGTTTACATTTGATAATCTGGAGATTCTGATTGAAGGAAATGTATTCCTCCCGATGCAGGCATTGAATGAACTGCGAAGAGAAGGTATTGAAGAACTGACGGAGCAGATACAGATGCAGTATAGACGGGAAGAAGCCGGTTGTGGAATGAAAACAGCAACAGCGGGATTCGATAGCGATGCGGATGGTGTAACAGAAACAGCAGGCAAAAAAGATGCTGTATATCTGCAAGTGTACAGAACAAAGCTCAACGATACAGCGGTAAACAGCAAAAATCCGGTACATCATCTGGAGGAGGATGTAGAAAACGGGAAGACGGTGTACAGTATTTCCTTGCCATGCCATATATTTTCAGAGAGAAATACAATCAAAATATGAAAAAAAATGTATCAGAGATCGAGAAAAAATATGATGGTATTCTGATCCGGAACTGGGAAAGCTATGCGTGGCTGAAACGGCATGAATATCAGAAAGAAATCCGCAGTGATTATAACCTTTATATATTTAATCGGAAGACAAAAGAGAGAATTGAGACGATTGGGAATTGCCCGGGGAACGGCATCAGTGGAATTGAATGACCGTGAACTGGCAAGAATTGGAATAGAGGAGCAGGTGTTTATCGCATATGGTTATCAGCCGGTGATGATCAGTGCAGGGTGTATAAGAAGACCAGTGCTTCCTGTGACGGAAAAGGCGGTGTACTTTCGATTTCGGATCGTTATCAGAAGAAGTTTGCAGTCAGACGATATTGCAGAGACTGCTATAATGTGATGTATAATTCGGCTCCGCTGTTCTAGCCGATAAGGCAGAAGAGGTACATGCATTGGCACCCCGCAGAATTACGTCTGGACTTTACGACAGAAAAAAACGGACGGAACAAAGAGATCTGTCATGCATATACTCGCATTCGAAAAAGGGTGTAAAGACAGAACCTCCGATGCAGGACTATACAAGAGGACATTTTAAAAGAGGAGTAAAGTAGGTGAAAGAGTTGGTAAATATAATTGTACAGTTATCAAAATATCTGATGATTCTGATGATCACAGTGTATACATATCTGTGCTTCAGCATTTTCGGTATTATGATCCGGATAAAAAGAAACGGTGTCTCAGAAAGCAGAATGTGTTGATGTTCGTGATGCATCTGACAGCATTTCTCGTGATGTATCTGGAAAAAAAGGACACAAAGATTCTGGCGTTATATCTGATGCAGGTAACGCTTCTTGGAGGAACCATCCTGTTATATAGTTTTATTTATCCAAAAGTATCGCGTCTGGTTGTAAATAATATGTGCATGCTTTTGAGTATTGGATTTATCATGATCACCAGATTAAATTATGATAAAGCGGCGAAGCAGTATCTGATCGCAGCAGCGGGAATTGTGTGTCAATCAGTTGTAATTCCGATCATCATCCGGAAGGTCCGCTTCTTATCAGAATGGAGAATCCTTTTTATGGAATTGTCGGAATTGTATCGCTGGCAGTGGTTGTGGTTGTCGGAAGAGTATCCTATGGTGCGATGCTTGGTTTTACGGTTGCGGGAATCAATATTCAGCCGTCGGAGCTGGTGAAGATCGTATTTGTGTTCTTTGTAGCATCCAGTTTTAAGCGTTCGACGGAATTTAAAGATCTCGTAGTGACGACGGTCGTAGTGCCATGTGCTGATCCTGGTGGTATCGAAAGACCTTGGTAGCGGCACTGATCATATTTTGTGGTATATCTGGTTATGTTGTATGTGGCAACCCATCAACCACTGTATATTCTTGCCGGACTTGGCGCAGGAAGCTTAGGAGCAGTTGCGGCATATCATTTGTTTACGCACGTTAAGACGCGTGTCAATGTGTGGAGAGATCCATTCGGAACTTATGATAATGGCGGCTATCAGGTGGCACAGTCATTATTTGCCATCGGAACCGGTGGATGGTTTGGTGCGGGACTCTATCAGGGACAGCCGGATACGATTCCGGTATCTGCAGAAGACTTTATCTTTTCTGCAATTTCGGAAGAGATGGGACTGATCTATGCAATGTGCCTGATTCTGATCTGTGTAAGCTGCTATGTAATGTTTTTTAAATATTGCAATGCAGCTGCATAATCTGTTTTATAAGATGGTAGCACTGGGACTTGGTACCTGTTACATATTCCAGGTGTTCTTGACAATCGGAGGGGCAACGAAGTTCATTCCGTCAACAGGTGTAACACTTCCGCTTGTAAGTTATGGTGGAAGTTCGTTGCTCAGTACACTGATCATGTTTGCAATTATCCAGGGACTGTATATTTTAAGAGAAGACGAGGAAGAGGGATATTGAGAGAAGGAAGAAAGAACGGTTACGAGCAAAGAGAAGCCGACAGGAGAATGCGGCAAGATATCGAGAGACAGAATATGACCCGCAAAGAGCGAAAAGAAGCCAAAAGCGCGAAAAGAAGCGGCTCAAGGCAAAGCGCGCAAGAAACAAAGAATTCGCTAGAGTTACTTATGTGTTTGTGGACTGTTTCTGGTGCCGCAAGATATATTGATATTTTCAGGTGAAAAGAGAGTCAGGATATCATACGCAGTCCATATAATGCGAGACAGAATTCCAATGCAAAGCGCGTGACCAGAGGAAACGATCGTAGACAAGAATGGAAATGTGCTTGCGAAGACAGATACGGCTGCAGATGGAAGTGAGACAAGAGAGTATCCATACGGAAAACACATTTGCACATGTAGTTGGTTACAATGTGCAGGGAAAATCAGGAATCGAATCGTTGGGAAATTATGATCTTCTGACTTCGGATGAGAATTTCCTGATCAAGTTGAAGAATGAATTCCAGGATAAAAAAGAATATGGGAGACACGGTTGTGACAACACTGGATGCAGACCTTCAGGAAGCGGCATATCAGGCACTGGGAGATAAAAAGGTGCGGTCGTAGCTATGGAACCAAAGACAGGAAAGATCCTTTGCCATGGTATCCAAGCCGGATTTCGATCCGAATACAGTGGAAGAGAACTGGAACAGCTTTAAGTTCAGATACGAACAGTGTACTGTTGAATCGTGCGACACAGGGGCAGTATGCACCGGGATCAACATTTAAAGTTGTAACACTCTGAATTTATGCGGGGAGAATCCGATTACAGTTCTTATTCTTATAATTGTACCGGTTCGATCGAGAACAGTGGAATTAAGATTCACTGCTATAACGGACATGTCCACGGGCAGGTAAATCTGCAGGACAGTCTGGCATATTCGTGTAATACATCATTTTCTAATATTGGTCTTTCGTTAGACCCGTCGAAGTTTAAAAAGACGGCAGAGGAAGTTCTGTTTGATTTAAACTGCCTTCGGATCTTCCATACAAGAGCAGCTTCACACTGGACGGTTCAGCCGGGAATGGCACGAAGATGATGACGGCAATGGGACAGGGAGAGAAAGTGAGTCCGTATCATATGGCGTTGATTACATCTGCAATCGCAAATGGTGGAAAGCTGATGAAACCGTATCTGGTTGACAAGGTAACGAATGCATCGGGTGCAGTTATGAAAAGAGACGGATCAGGAAGAGTATAAGCAGCTTATGACCGAAGAAGAAGCGTCTCAGATCAAAGAGTATGAAGGAAGAGTGTAGTAGATTACGGTACGGCTTCTGTATTAAGTGGACAGAGTTATACGGCGGCAGGAAAGACAGGTACCGCAGAATACAGTTCGGATAAAGAAAAAAGATCACTCCTGGTTCATTGGAATGTCGAATGTAGAAGATCCGGAACTGGTTGTCAGCGTGATTATTGAATCTTCGGATGGAACTGCTAAAGCGGTAAATGTTGCAAAAGAGATTTTTGATTCGTATTATCGTTAGAGTTAGGATCTGGTATCGGTCAGATATCATGAGAGATATAGTTAAAAAAGAAATGTATAGAAGGACGGAAAAATATGCGATACTATAAGCATCTGTACCTGACAGAAGGACTGAAAAGAAAAAAGAGAAAATCATCCGCAAGCTGGAATCCGAAACTGCAGCCGAGTGTGCATGTGATCACGCTGGCAGTCAGCAGAGAGAAACCAACTCGAGATCTATCCGACGATTCAGTTTAAGCAGCCTGCATTCCCGGAGCAGGAACTGTTCGTGGTGGGGATCACGAAAAAGGATATGATGAAGCGGTGGAACTGGTAGAACAGATTGTACAGGAAGTATATGACCAGACAGGTACATGCGATATACGGTCTTATATATTAGAAAAAGAGCAGGGAAAATAAGATGGTGTTACATATTCTTTTTTTGATCATTTTTAAAAATAGGGATCATAATTGCGGTGCTTCTCGGACTGATACTTTTACTTCCTGGTGATTCTTTTTGTGTGTCCGGTCAGATACCGCATGGAGGCGTCGATGCCCGGCGAGATAAAGAGAAAGTACCGTACGCGGGCGCGTGACGTGGCTTTTGCGCCTGATACGGATCGATGCGTCATTTGAAGAGCAGGAGTTAAAATGGCGGGTAAGGAATTGCGTGGAAATCTTTCGGAAGTGAACCTAAAAAAAAGGAGGTAACTCATGGAAGAAGAAAATACAGATCGGAAGAGACTCGGAAAGAACAGAGAGTGGAAAGCAGTCGCGGACTACCGAAAGTGGAAAAAGAGTCTGCAGAAGAAAAAAACAATTGTGGAAAAGCGGCCAGGCAGCTTCGAAGGATATGGGAGAAAGGTCCGGAAAAAGACTGAAAGCCCAGAAAGCATTTTTGCAAAAAAACTTATGAGAGACCTGAAAAAGTTCAACCGGAAAAACAGTGAAAACCGGAGAAGACGGATAAGATAGAAAAAAGGAAGAAAAAACCGGAAGATTTGAGAAGATCAAATGTACAATTGTAAAGTTCTGTGATAAGATAAAGCATACAGTCGGACATGCGGAAGAAAAGCTGGAGAGTTTGTCGGAAAAGAAAAGATAAGATCATAAAAAGAACTGGAAGATCCGGTACATCAGAAAGCTTTTTCAAAGGCCAAAAAAGAAACAGGGAAACTGCTGAAACGCTGGAAACCAAAAGTGATAAAAGGTACCGTTCGTTTTGATTCGAAAGGATCCATGCCATACAGGGGCAGGCACTTGCAGCGATTTCAGTATAATCTCCATTTATCGGAGATCATTCGATAGAACCGAATTTTGAAAGAAGATCCTGAAAGGGGATGGGTCCGCGGAGGATTCCTGCATGGTGCCGCTGGTTTGTTTCCTGTGGAATCTGGTGTGGTGCAGGGAAACCGAAAGACTCTACCATGATATCCGGAGTTTCAATTATAACCGATGATAGATCAGACGAATATAAACAGAACAAGTATAGATTAGACAGTAAAGTCGAGATAGTACGAGGAGGAAAAAAAAAGATGGCTGAAAATAATTTTAAAGGGAACCGTAGAGGCGCTGTTCCATGCATGTATGGACGGAGTGGTGTCATCCAAGACGGTAGTAGGAGAAGCAATCCATATCGGCGATACGATTATCTTACCACTGGTGGATGTATCCTTTGCGGTAGGAGCAGGTGCGTTCAACGCAGATAAGAAAGAAAAAAAGGTGCCGAGGTATCGGTGGGAAGATGACACCAAGTGCGGTGCTGGTCATTCAGAATGGTCACACCAAGCTTGTGAACATCAAGAATCAGGATACGATCACGAAGCTGTTGGATATGGTTCCGGATGTGATGGATCGTTTCACATCCAGAAAAAGAAGAGAATGTTACAGAAGACGATGTGAATAAGATCCTGGACGAAGCAGAAAAAATAACCGGAATTTTTTGAAGCAGCATACATATAATGTACAAAAAGCAGGTGTGTGTCTGTGAAGAGAATCGTAGGATTTGCGTTGTTCTGGGTGGCAAAGCAGGAATGGTTTTGGCTCTGGTCTTACCGGGCTTATTCTGCCAGATCCTGTGTATTATTCTGTGTATTGCGGTGGGATATTGCCTGTTTTGCTGCTAAAAAATAAAATGTAAACAAAAAATATTAAATAACTCTTGCAATTCTTGCAACAGTCTGCTAGAATAACTATTGTTGCGAGTTCGGACAAAAGAACTTATTATGAGCGTTAGGAGGTGCAGTCATGGCAAAATGTGCTATTTGTGAAAAGGGTGCTCACTTTGAAACAACGTAAGCCACTCTCATAGAAAATCCCCAAAAATGTGGAAATCTAATGTAAAATCTGTTCGTGTTAAGACAGAGAACGGAGCTACAAAGAGAATGTATGTTTGTACTTCTTGTTTGAAATCAGAAAAAAGTTGAGCGTGCATAAGATGTATTGAAACTCAGATTTCGCTGTGTGGAATCTGAGTTTTTTCAGCAACAAGAACTATTGTAATTGAAGATAGAACAGGGTATAATAAAAAATATATTGTGTTTTGATTTTGATAGATAATGAAAAAGAAGTGGAGGTTTTGGCTATGAAAGGATGTATGAGTACAGATTTAGGAATTATTACGATCGATCCTGAAGTAATTGCAAAAATATGCAGGAACAGTAGCGGTAGAATGTTTTGGTATAGTAGGAATGGCGCCTGTGAATATGAAAGATGGACTGGTTCATCTGTTAAAAGAAGGAAAGCCTGACAAGAGGAATCCATGTAAATATAAGTGATGATAACTCATATCAGTATTGACTTCCACATTATTGTGGCATACGGCGTAAGTATTTTCCGCTGTAACAGATAATCTGATCAGTGATGTAAAATACAGAGTGGAAGAATTTTCCGGCATGCAGGTAGATAAGATCAACGTCTATATTGAAGGCGTCAGAGTCATTGATTAGTTTGTGGATTTAAGGAGGAACGTAAGAAGTGGCTACGAAAACGATTAATGTGGACATACTGCAAAGATGTTTCTTGCAGGTGCTCAGAACATTGAAGCGAAAAAAGATTATATTAACGAATTAAATGTATTCCCGGTGCCGGATGGTGATACGGGAACCAATATGCTATGACGATTATGTCAGCGGCAAAAAGAAGTAACAGCATTAAACAAAACCGGCTATGAAAGATCTTGCAAAGGCGATTTCTTCAGGATCCTGCGTGGTGCAAGAGGTAACTCCGGAGTTATCCTTTCTTTCACAGCTTTTGCGTGGATTTACAAAAGCAATCAAAGAAGAAAAAGATTGATGTGGCAACGCTTGCAAAGGCATGCCAGTTCGCGCAAGAGATACAGCTTACAAGGCCGTTATGAAGCCGAAAGAAGGAACAATTCTTACGGTTGCCAGTGGAATTGCGACAAAGGCAGCAGAGACTGGCAGAAGAAACAGATGATCTGGAAGTGTTTATCCCGGCTGTTATTGAGCATGCACAGGATGTATTGAACCAGACACCGGAGATGCTTCCGGTATTAAAAGAAGCAGGTGTAGTAGATTCCGGTGGACAGGGACTTCTGGAAGTGATCAAAGGAGCATATGATGCATTCCTTGGTAAAGAGATTGATTACAGTGTAATTGAAACCAAGCCGGAACCAACGGTAAATAAAGTAAATGCGAGAAGGATACCGCAGATATCAAATTCGGTTATTGTACAGAATTTATCATTTCTGACAAGAAAATTTACGGAGGACGATGAGCAGTGAATTCAAGAAATTCTTAAGTTCTATCGGAGATTCTATCGTATGTGTTGCAGATGATGATGTGGTCAAAGATCCATGTACACACGAATGATCCGGGACTTGCGATCCAGAAAGCGTTGACTTATGGACAGCTTTCCAAGATGAAGATCGATAATATGCGTGAAGAACATCAGGAAAAACTGATCCGTGATGCGGAGAAGCTTGCAGAACAGGCAAAAGAAGAAGGCAGAGACACGAAAAGAAAGAAGCAGGAAGAACGAGAAACCGATGGGATTTATCGCAGTTTCCATCGGAGCCGGTATGAATGAGATATTCAAAGAACTGGGTGCAGATTATATCATCGAAGGCGGTCAGACCATGAATCCAAGTACCGAAGATATGTTAAAAATGCTATCGATCAGGTAAATGCAGATACTGTTTTTATTTTCCCGAATAATAAGAAATATTATTCTGGCAGCAAAACCAGGCAAAATCACTGACCGAGAAAAAAAAAGAGATTATTGTAATCCCGACAAAGACAATTCCACAGGGAATTACAGCAATCATTAATTTCATGCCGGACGCAGATGCCAAGACAAAATGAAGAGGCAATGCTGGAAGAGATCAAGAATGTAAAGACCGGACAGGTAACATACGCAGTCAGAGATACACACATTGATGATAAAGAAATCCATGAAGGTGATATCATGGGTATCGGTGACAGCAAGGAATTGTTGCAGTTGGAAAAGATCTGGAAGAGACTACAAAAGAATTGATCGCTAATCTGGTAGATGAAGATTCAGAACTGATCAGTATCTATTATGGTGAAGAAGTATCAGAAGAAGATGCTGAGAAATTTACAGAAGAGATCACAGAACTGTATCCGGATGTAGATGTGGATATTCAGTTTGGCGGACAGCCGATCTATTATTATGTTCTTGCTGTAGAGAAGCAAGGAGCAGAATTATAATGAACAAAATCTGTTCAGTTTTACAATTGAACAGATATGTATAGAACCAATTTTGGCATACCGGAAGTGACAATGCTTTTATGGGTTCGGTTCAGTTCTCTGCATACATGAACCGGAAGCAATGTGAGATTGTAGTTATAAGATAGGAGAAGTAAGAAGGGTATGATAGAAAAAAGACAGACATCGGAGATTTAAAAAAGGAATCGGAGAGAAGACGAAAAACTTTTTGAAAAAGATTAATGTTCATACAGTAGGCGACCTGATCCGCTATTATCCGCATGGATACGATGTATATGAGGAAGCAGTACCCATCAGTGAGCTGGAGGAGGATAAAAATTCAGACAGTTACCGGTGCGATCTATGGACGTGTACAGGTATCCGGAAGCAGCCGGATGCAGGTAACGACACTTCATGTAAAAGATCTTACCGGAAGGTTAAAAGATAATCTGGTTCCATGCCCTTCCTTAGAAATACGTTATCCGGCGGAGGCGTGATCAACTGCGTGGAAGAGTCGTCCGTAAGAAAACAGGCGATCTGGTCATGGAACATCCGGAGATCTTCTATCCATCTGCAAAATACGAAGAGAAACTGCATACATTACAGCCGGTCTATGGTCTGACCTCCGGACTATCCAACAACATGGTCATGAAGGCTATGAAACAGGCTCTGGATGGTCTGGATCTTACAAGAGAGATCCTGCCGGATTCACTGCGTTTGAAATATGGTCTGGCAGAATACAATTATGCAGTGAGAGGAATACATTTTCCTGAAGATAAGGAAGTCTTTTATCATGCAAGAGAGCGCCTGGTATTCGAAGAATTTCTGGAATTCATTTTGTCGATCCGAAGACTAAAGGAGAAAAATGAACGTCTGGACAATAATTATCCGATGCAGTCTCGGCCGGAGGTACAGAAATTTCTGGAAAATCTGCCTTTTGAACTGACCGGTGCACAGCAAAAAGTCTGGAAAGAGATTGAGAAAGATCTTGGTTCGGACAAAGACAATGTCAAGACTGGTACAGGGGGATGTCGGTTCCGGTAAGACGATCGTTGCGGTACTTGCGCTGATGAATGCGGCATTCAATGGTTATCAGGGGGCAATGATGGCACCGACAGAGGTGCTTGCAAGGCAGCATTATGAGAATATAACGAAGATGTTCGAAGATTATGATATCCCGATCAAGGTTGAACTGCTTACGGGTTCTATGACAGCGAAAGAAAAAACGGCGTGCATATGACCGGATTGAATGCGGACTGGCGAAAAATTATTATCGGAACGCATGCATTGATCCAGGGGCTGTAAGCTTATGATAACCTCGGGCTTGTCATAACTGATGAACAACGCAGATTTGGAGTAAAACAGCGGGAAACATTTGCATTAAAGGGTGGAGAACCCTCACGTATTGGTTATGAGTGCGACGCCGATCCCAAGAACGCTTGCGATTATTTTATAAGGTGATCTGGATATATCAGTGATTGACGAACTTCCGGCGAACCGTCTTCTTCCGATTAAAAAACTGTGTGGTAGATACCGGATATCGCAATAAAGCCTATAATTTCATGAAAAAACAGATCGCCGAGGGACGTCAGTGCTATGTGATCTGTCCGATGGTAGAAGAAAGCGAGACAATGGAAGCTGAAAAATGTAACGATTATACGGTGGCACTTCAGGAAGAGATGGGAGAACAGATTCAGGTAGCCTGTCTGCATGGCAAAAAGATGAAGCAGGCCCAGAAAGACGATATTATGGATCGTTTTGGAAGAAATGAGATTCAGATTCTGGTGTCAACGACGGTTATCGAGGTCGGTGTTAACGTGCCGAATGCTACGGTTATGATGATTGAGAATGCCGAGCGATTCGGGTCTGGCTCAGCTTCATCAGTTAAGGGGACGTGTGGGACGTGGGAAAATATCCAGTCTTACTGTATCTTCATGAGTGCCGCAACATCAAAGAGAAACGAAAGAACGGCTGGATATTCTAAATCACTCAAATGATGGATTCAAGATTGCAAGCGAGGATTTAAGACTACGTGGTCCGGAGACCTTTTGGCATCCGCCAGAGCGGACTTATGAATTTCAAGCTTGGAGATATCTATCAGGATGCGAAGATCCTTCAAATGGCAAATGAGGCCGCAGATCAGCTTACGGAAGAAGATGAAGAATGGATCAGAAAACTGCCGAATTATGAGAATGCGGCAGGAGTTGTGATATAACATAACGGGGGAAATCACTGCAGATGGATCCGGCGGATATAACAAAGAAGCCGCAATGTGCAGACTCTGTGAATATAATAAAAAAATAATCAACACATGACAACTTTGTAATAATAGAAATCATGTGTTGATTTTTGCAATTTTCCAGTCTGCGTTTCTAGCTTTTTGCAGGCGGTGTCAGACTATTTTCCTGCCATCTGTTTTTCCTGCTGTTCAATCATTTTCTTAACCATATAACCACCGACAGATCCGTTCTGTCTTGATGTCAGGTCTCCGTTGTAGCCGTCTGATAACGGAACTCCAAGTTCACTTGCTACCTCGTACTTGAATTTGTCTAATGCACCCTTTGCGTCAGGTACGGCTGTTTTGTTTGAAGAACGATTTTCCATTTTTATACTCCTCCTTTTGGTAACTTTGTAACTTTTTTCCTTGTTGTTACATCCATAGTATGTGAGAAATATAAATTACACACTAGAAGTGTTTTCATAATCTGGAAGAAATTTTCAGATTCAAAAATTTTATACACAGGTTATTCGTCCCAGCCTTCGTAGAAGCGGATGTTCATAGATATTGCGGACAATCTCACCGTCTTTTTTACTTCAATATCTTCAATGTCAGATACATATGGGATCAATGGATCATCTTCGGAAAGTTCCAGCGTAATCCAGTCGCGTGCCGCTTCGTTGGCGCTTTCAATAGCATCATCTAAAGTCTCACCTTCTCCATAACAACATTCCAGGTCCGGGAAATATCCTTTATAATGTCCTTCCTCGGTTTTGTGAAATACTGCAGGGTATATAAATTTCATAATTTGTCATCCTTTCAAAATGTGTTCCTGTCTATTATATGGTTTTTGGTGAGGGAAAACAATAGAGTTATGGAATAATATACAATTTCTCTCCGAGTAAGATAATAATAATCGAAAAAATGTCAGCGAGGAATCAAAAAGATGCGGCATAGACGATGTATCAGCGCAATACTAATGTCTTTTGTACTTTTTTACAACCTGCATATGCAGTTCCGTCGGAAGAGAATCAACCGGAAAATTCACAAGAAAATAATACAGAGAATGAGAAAAGACAACAAGAGCAGATCAGTGCACCGTCGGCAATCCTGATGGAAGCATCAACAGGACAGATCATATATGAAAAAAATCCGATGAGAAATTACCGCCTGCAAAGTGTAACAAAAGTTATGACATTGTTGTTAATATTCGATGCACTGGACAGTGGGCAGAATCAAGCTGGGGGATGAAGTGACAACATCTGAATATGCAGCATCCATGGGTGGATCACAGGTATTTCTGGAGCCGGGGGAGACACAGACGGTAGATACACTGATCAAATGCATCTCTGTATCTCAAGTGCGAATGATGCATGTGTGACGATGGCCGAATACATCTGCAGGAAACGAAGAAGAATTTGTTACAAAGATGAACAAACGGGCAAAGGATCTTGGCATGAAGAATACACATTTTGTAAATTGCAACGGTCTGGATGCAGACGGTCATCTGACAACGGCAAGGGATATTGCACTGATGTCAAAAGAACTGATCATTACATATCCGCAGATCTTCGATTACTGCAACATCTGGATGGAGAATATCACATAAAACCCAAAAGAATCAGAATTCGGACTTACGTGAATACAAAACAAACTGATTCGTCAGTATGAATATGCAACCGGGTTAAAGACCGGCTCTACCAGTAAAGCCAAATTCTGTGTATCCGCAACCGGAAGAAAAGATGATATTGATCTGACTTGTCACGTAACTGAACGAAGCATACTGA